>Ga0222427_100236_pt1 | contig 125999 bp, 117 predicted proteins | sample 2B20Ametagenome_FD_182890 | JGI IMG/M metagenome (GOLD analysis project Ga0222427, IMG submission 182890) | Enriched microbial communities from leaf-cutter ant dump, University of Wisconsin, Madison, United States - 2B20A (version 2) | ecosystem: Environmental > Terrestrial > Nest > Insects... | reverse complement strand
AAGGTCAAGACCGTGGACGCCCGTGGCGCCGAGATCGACCTGGGCGAAGACATCGTGGGCTACCTGCGCGCTTCGGAAATCTCCCGCGACCGCGTGGAAGATGCCCGCAACGTGCTCAAGGAAGGCGATGAAGTCACGGCCGTGGTGGTCAACGTGGATCGCAAGACCCGCAATATCCAGCTGTCGATCAAGGCCAAGGACGCCGCCGACCAGCAGGAAGCCATGCAGAGCCTGAGCCAGCAGTCGGCCCGCGAAAGCGCCGGCACGACCAGCCTGGGTGCCCTGCTGCGCGCCAAACTGGACAACTCGGAAAAGTAAGCTGAAAAAGCACTGACCCGTTGCAAAAGGGGTCAGACGGCGGGCGCCTCGTGCGCCCGCTCTTCTTTGGACAAGCCCATGCCCCAAGACTCCATGACCCGCTCAGACCTCGTCGAAGAACTGGCCGCGCGCTTCGGCCAGCTCACGCACCGTGATGCCGAATACGCCGTCAAGACCATTCTGGACGCCGTGGGCGACGCGCTGGTGCGCGGGCACCGCATCGAGATCCGGGGCTTCGGCAGCTTCTCGGTCAACCGCCGCCCGCCGCGCATGGGCCGCAATCCGCGCAGCGGCGAGGCCGTCGCCATTCCCGAAAAGCGGGTCCCCCACTTCAAGCCGGGCAAGGCCCTGCGCGAGGCGGTAGACAAGCGCACGGCGGAAATGGAAGACGGCAAGAATCAAAATTGATAGCTTCCGGCGCTTGACCAGCAAGCGCTGGAGGCCGATTTGATTCATATTCCATCCGGGAACGCTTAGAATCGCCCCACCACTGGGGAGACCGATGAAATACTTCCTGTGGCTGCTCAAGGCAGCCATTTTTTTTACCCTGTTCGCCTTCGCGCTGAACAACCAGCAGGACGCGACCGTGCACTTCTTCTTCGGCACGCAGTGGCGCGCGCCGCTGGTGCTGGTGGTGCTGACCGCCTTCGCGCTGGGCCTCATCGTCGGCGTGCTGGGCATGGTGCCGCGCTGGTGGAAGCACCGCAACGCCGCCCGCAAGGCACAGGCCGCCGTGGAGACGCCTGCACCCCCCACGGCCAACGCCGCAACGGCGGCCAGCGCGCTGCCCCCCGCCCCTCCCCCACCACCCGACCTGCCTTCCGTCCATGGAATTTGACCTGAGCTGGATCCTGCTGGGCCTGCCCGTGGCCTTCGGGCTGGGCTGGCTGGCCTCGCGCTTCGACCTGCGCCAGCTGCGCGCCGAGAACCGCCGCGCGCCCAAGGCCTACTTCAAGGGCCTGAACTTCCTGCTCAACGAGCAGCAGGACCAGGCCATCGACGCCTTCATCGAGGCCGTGCAGAACGACCCCGACACCTCCGAGCTGCACTTCGCCCTGGGCAACCTGTTCCGCCGCCGCGGCGAATACGACCGCGCCGTGCGCGTGCACGAACACCTGCTCTCGCGCGGCGACCTCTCCCGCACCGACCGCGAGCGCGCCCAGCATGCGCTGGCGCTCGACTTCCTCAAGGCGGGCCTGCTCGACCGCGCCGAGGACGCCCTGCACCGGCTGGAAGGCACGCCCTTCGAGGCCCAGGCCCGCCTCGCGCTGCTGGCCATCTACGAGCGCTCGCGCGACTGGCCGCACGCCGCCGCCATCGCCCGCAAGATGCACGACGCGGACCAGGGCGACTTCAGCACCCGCCAGGCGCACTACCTGTGCGAGCAGGCCCTCGCGCTCAGCGGCCAGGGCGACCTGGCCGGCGCCCAGGCGCTGCTGGAGCAGGCCGTGGCCGCCGCCCCGGAGGCCGCGCGCCCGCGCATCGAGCTGGCGAAGCTGCAGCACCTCATGGGCCAGCCCGCCGCCGTGCTGGCCACGCTGCAGACGCTGGGCGAACGCAACCCCGCCGCGCTGCCGCTGGCCGCACCGCTGCTGGTGGAGGCCGCCACCGCCACGGGGCGCGCGCCCGAGGCCCATGCGCTGCTGCTGGCCCACTATGCCGAGGCGCCGTCCCTGGACGTGCTGGAAAGCATCGTCGCCATGGAGGCCGCCGACGAGGCCACGCGCGGCACCGCGCGGCAGCGCTACGTGCAGCACCTGGACAAGGAACGCTCGCTCACCGCCGCCGCCAAGTGGCTGGCCGGCGAGACGCTGGAGCACGAGGAGTTCCACCCCCAGGTGCAGCGCGCGCTGGAGCATGCGGTCAAGCCGCTGACGCGCTATCGCTGCGCCGCCTGCGGCTTCGAGGCGCGCCAGCACTTCTGGCAGTGCCCCGGCTGCCAGACCTGGGACAGCTACCCGGCCCGGCGCGTGGAGGAGCTCTGACGATGAAGAAAATCCTCGCCTTCATCGCCGCCCTCTGCGCCTGCGCGGCCTTCGCGGCGGTGGACGTGAACCAGGCCACCGAAGCCCAGCTGGACGGCATCCGCGGCATCGGCCCCGGCCTGTCGTCGCGCATCCTGCAGGAGCGCCAGGCAGGTGGCGGCTTCAAGGACTGGGCCGACCTGATCCGCCGCGTGCAGGGCGTAGGCGCCAGGAGCGCCGCCCGGCTCTCCGGCGAAGGGCTGACGGTGAATGGCGAGGCCTTTGGCACGCCGCCCGCCGCTGCTAGCAAAAACTAAGCGCGCTTCGCAGCAGCCAAGCCGCGTGGGGTCATTGCCGGCACCCTCTAAAATGGGCCGCGCATGGACCTGATCACGCTCATCCTCCTCCCCTTCATCGGCAGCTTCCTGGCGGCGGTGCTGCCGTCCAACGCGCGCAATACCGAGTCCACCCTGGCGGGGCTGATCGCCCTCTTCTGCACCGTGCAGGCCGCGCTGTATTTCCCGCAGATCGCGGACGGCGGCGTGATCCGGCAGGAGTTCGAATGGCTGCCTGCCTTCGGGCTCAACCTCGTGCTGCGCATGGACGGCTTCGCCTGGATGTTCAGCATGCTGGTGCTGGGCATCGGCTCGCTGGTGGTGCTGTACGCGCGCTACTACATGTCGCCGGCCGACCCGGTGCCGCGCTTCTTCTCGTTCTTCCTGGCCTTCATGGGCGCGATGGCCGGGGTCGTGCTCTCGGGCAACATCATCCAGCTGGCCTTCTTCTGGGAACTGACCAGCCTGTTCTCCTTCCTGCTCATCGGCTACTGGCACCACCGGCGCGACGCGCGGCGTGGCGCGCGCATGGCGCTCACGGTGACGGGCACGGGGGGCCTGGCCATGCTGGGCGGCATGCTGCTCGTGGGCCACATGGTGGGCAGCTACGACCTGGACCACGTGCTGGCGGCGGGCCAGCAGGTCAAAGACCATCCGCTATATCTGCCCGCGCTGCTGCTGGTGCTGCTGGGCGCGTTCACCAAGAGCGCGCAGTTCCCCTTCCAGTTCTGGCTGCCGCAGGCCATGGCGGCGCCCACGCCGGTGTCGGCCTACCTGCACTCGGCCACCATGGTGAAGGCGGGCGTGTTCCTGCTCGCGCGCATGTGGCCCGTGATGGGCGGCACCGAGCCCTGGTTCTGGCTGGTGGGCGGCGCGGGGCTGGCGACGCTGCTGGTGGGCGGCTACGCGGCCATGTTCCAGCACGACCTCAAGGGGCTGCTGGCCTATTCCACCATCTCGCACCTGGGCCTCATCACGCTGCTGCTGGGCCTGAACAGCCCGCTGGCCGCCGTGGCCGCCGTGTTCCACATCATGAACCACGCCACGTTCAAGGCCTCGCTGTTCATGGCTGCGGGCATCGTGGACCATGAGAGCGGCACGCGCGACATCCACCGCCTGTCGGGCCTGCGCACCATGATGCCCATCACCGCCACGCTGGCCATGGTGGCCAGCGCGGCCATGGCGGGCGTGCCGCTGCTCAACGGTTTCCTCTCCAAGGAAATGTTCTTCGCCGAGACGGTGTTCCTGCACACCACGCCGCTCGTGGGCACGGTGCTGCCCGTCGCCGCCACGGTGGCGGGCATGTTCAGCGTGGCCTATTCGCTGCGCTTCGCTGTGGACGTGTTCTTCGGCCCGCCGGCCACCGACCTGCCCCACACGCCCCACGAGCCGCCGCACTGGATGCGCGTGCCGGTGGAACTGCTGGTGCTGGCCTGCCTGGTGGTGGGCATCTTCCCCGCGTGGTCGGTGGGCCGCTACCTCGACGCCGCGGCGGCGCCCGTGGTGGGCGGCGAGCTGCCCGCGTTCAGCCTCGCCGTGTGGCACGGCTTCAACACGCCCTTCGTGATGAGCCTGGTGGCGCTAGGCGGCGGCATCGCGCTGTACCTGCTGCTGCGCTCGCTGCGCAACGCCGGCCGGGTGGACGCACCGCCGCTCATCTACCGCGTCAGCGGCCCGCGCCTGTTCGCGCGGGTGCTGGCCGGGGTCACGCAGGCCGGGCGCGCGGGCCGCCGCGCGCTGTCCACCCAGCGCCTGCAGTGGCAGATGCTGTGGCTGGTGGGCGCGGCCCTGCTGGCGGGCGCGCTGCCGCTGATCAGGCAGGGGCTGGAGCTGGGCAACCGCGGCACGCTGCCGCTGTCGCCTTCTTTCGTGCTGCTGTGGGGCCTGGGCATCGTGTGCGCCGTGGCGGCCGCGTGGCAGGCCAAGTACCACCGGCTGGCCGCGCTCACGCTGCTGGGCGGCGCGGGGCTGTGCACCTGCATCACCTTCCTGTGGTTCTCGGCGCCGGACCTGGCGCTCACGCAGATCGTGGTGGAGATCGTGACCACGGTGCTCATCCTCCTGGGCCTGCGCTGGCTGCCCAAGCGCGACGAGAGCCTGCGCCTGCCCACCCTGGCGGAGCGGCGCAGCACCCTGGTGCGCCGCGTGCGCGACCTGGGCCTGGCCGTCACGGCGGGCTGCGGCATGGCATGGCTGGCCTTCACCATGATGAGCCGGCCCTTCCCCGAAAGCACCTCCACTTTCTTCCTGGAGCGCGCCCAGACCGAGGGCGGCGGCACCAACGTGGTGAACGTGATGCTGGTGGATTTCCGCGGCTTCGACACCTTCGGCGAGATCGTGGTGCTGGGCATCGTGGCCCTCACGGTGTACGCGCTGCTGCGGCGCTTCCGCCCCGCGCGCGAAACCATGGACCTGCCCGACCAGCAGCGCAACATGCCTGCCGACCTGCAGACCGACCTGCTCAACCCGCGCAACGCCGCCGACACCGCCGTGGGCTACCTCATGGTGCCGGCGGTGCTGGTGCGGCTGCTGCTGCCCTTTGCGGTGCTGGTGTCGTTTTACCTGTTCATGCGCGGCCACAACGAGCCGGGCGGCGGCTTCGTGGCCGGGCTGGTGTTCTCGGTGGGGCTGCTGCTGCAGTACATCATCTCCGGCACGGAATGGGTGGAGGCGCACATGCCCCTGTACCCGCGCCGCTGGATCGCCACCGGCCTGCTATTCGCGCTCGGCACGGGCCTGGGCGCCATCGCCGTGGGCTACCCCTTCCTGACCAGCCACACCTTCCACCTCACCCTGCCCCTGGCAGGCGAGGTGCACATCGCCAGCGCCATGTTCTTCGACATCGGGGTCTTCGCGCTCGTGGTCGGCGCCACCATGCTCATCCTCACCGCCATTGCCCACCAGTCGGTGCGCGGCCACCGCTTCCACGCCCGCCTGGCCGAAGAGGCGGCCGAGCGCGCCGCTGCCGCCGCCGCAGCCCAGCCCGAAGGAGGGGCCGCCTGATGGAAATCGTCCTCGCCATCGCCATCGGCGCGCTCACGGGCGCGGGGGTCTGGCTGCTGCTGCGGCCCCGCACCTTCCAGATCATCATGGGGCTGTCGCTGCTGTCCTACGCCGTCAACCTGTTCATCTTCAGCATGGGCCGCCTGGGCCTGGCCATCGACAAGGAACCCGTGCTGCGCCCCGGCCTGCCGCAGGACCTGCAGCACTACGCCGACCCCATGCCCCAGGCCCTGGTGCTCACGGCCATCGTGATCGGCTTCGCCATGACGGCTCTGTTCCTGGTGGTGCTGCTGGCGTCGCGCGGCATGTCGGGCACCGACCACGTGGACGGCACGCATTCCGACGACGCGCAGGAGATGCCGTGATGACGACGACAGGCATCGCCGACTTCCTCCTGCACCTGGCCTCGCCCTGGATGCCGCACCTGATGCTGGCGCCCATCGCCCTGCCCATGCTCACCGCCGCGCTGATGCTGCTGCTGCGCGAGGAGCGCCAGCGCCTCAAGCTCGGCCTGAACGTGTTCTCCACCGCGCTCGGCCTCCTCGTCGCCGTCATGCTGCTGCTGTGGGCCAATCAGCCGGGCGCGACCAGCGCCATGGGCGTGTACCTGGCGGCCAACTGGCAGGCGCCCTTCGGCATCGTGCTGGCGCTGGACCGCCTCTCGGCCATGATGCTGGTGCTGACCAGCACCGTGGCCCTGGCCTCCATCGTGTTCGCCGCCGCGCGCTGGCACCGCGCCGGGGTGCACTACCACCCGCTGTTCCAGTTCCAGCTCATGGGCCTCGCGGGTGCCTTCCTCACGGCCGACCTGTTCAACCTGTTCGTGTTCTTCGAGATCATGCTCGCAGCCTCCTACGGGCTGCTGCTGCACGGCTCGGGCGGCCAGCGCGTGCAGTCGGGGCTGCACTACATCGCCATCAACCTCGCGGCCTCGTCGCTGTTCCTGATCGGGGTGTCCATGCTCTATGGCATCACCGGCACGCTGAACATGGCCGATTTGGCCCGCAGCATCCCGCAGGTGGCCGATGCCGACCGGGGCCTGCTGCACGCGGCGGCGGCCATCCTGGCCACGGCCTTCCTCATCAAGGCCGCCGTGTGGCCGCTGAACTTCTGGCTGGTGCCTGCCTACAGCGCGGCCACGGCGCCCGTGGGTGCGCTGTTCGCGCTGATGACCAAGGTGGGCATCTACACCATCCTGCGCCTGTGGACGCTGCTGTTCAGCAACGAGGCCGGGCCTTCGGCGCTGTTTGGCAGCCTGTGGCTCATCGGCGGCGGCATGGCGACCATGGCCTTCGGCGCCATCGGCATGCTGGGCGCGTCGCGGATCACGCACCTGGCGGGCTTCGCGGCCATCCTCTCGTCGGGCACGCTGCTGGCGGCCACGGGCTTCGGGCAGAACCTGCTCACGGCCGGCCTGCTGTACTACCTGCCCAGCTCCACGCTGGCCGTGAGCGCCCTCTTCCTCGTGGCCGACCTGGTGGAACGCTGGCGCAGCGACGGCCCGCCGCCGGACGACGACGCGCCCTTCCTCGCCCCCGACCTGAAGACCTACGTGGGCCTGAACCTCGACGAGGATCAGGAGGTACTGATCGGCAAGGCCATTCCCGCCGCCGCCGCGCTGCTGGGCCTGGGCTTCATGGTCTGCACGCTGGTCATCACGGGGCTGCCGCCGCTGTCGGGCTTCGTGGGCAAGCTGGCCATGCTCACCGCGCTGCTCAACCCGCTGGGCCTGGGCTCGTCGGCGGGCACGCAACTGGGCACGGCGGGCTGGCTGCTGTTCGGCCTGCTCATCGCCACGGGGCTACTGGCGCTGATCGCGCTCACGCGCGCGGGCATCCGCTACTTCTGGGCGCAGCACGAGCGCGGCACGCCCCGGCTGCGCGTGGCCGAGGGCCTGCCCATCGCCATGCTGCTGTGCGCCTGCGCGGCGCTGACGGTGCAGGCCGGCCCAGTGATCCGCTACACCCAGGCCACGGCCCATGCGCTGCACGCGCCCGCCACCTACATCAACGCGGTGATGTCCGCGGCGCCCAAGCCCGGCCCCGTGACCCCCGCACCGGAGAACGTGCAATGACGACGCGTCTCATCAAGCGCCTGCTCCCCGCGCCGCTGCTGTCGGTGGTGTTGTTCGTGGTGTGGCTGCTGCTCAACCAGTCGGTCAGCGCGGGCCAGATGCTCATGGCGCTGGCCGTGGCCCTGGCCGTGCCCATGCTCACCGCCAGCCTGCGCCCGCTGCCGGTGCGCGTGCGCCACCCGCTCACCATGCTGCGCCTGGCGCTCACCGTGGTGGCCGACACCACGGAGTCGAACCTGCAGGTGGCGCGCTTCCTGCTGTTCCCGCCCATGCGCCGGCATCCCTCGGGCTTCGTGACCATTCCGCTCGCGCTGCGCGATCCGAACGCCCTGGCGGTGCTGGCCATGATCGTCTGCATCACGCCCGGCACGGCCTGGGCCGAGATTTCGCTGGACCGCTCGGTGCTCATGCTGCACGTGCTGGAAGTGGGCGACCGGCAGGCCATCATCGACCACGTCAAGCAGCGTTACGAGCGCCCCCTGATGGAGATCTTCGAGTCATGACCCATCCCGTTCTCTCCTGGGCCCTGCCCATCGCGCTGGGCATGCTGGCGCTGGCCATGATCTGCTGCCTGCTGCGCCTGCTCAAGGGCCCCACGGCGCAGGACCGCGTGCTGGCGCTGGACTGCATGTACCTCAACGGCATGCTGTTGATGCTGGTGCTGGGCATCCTCTACGGCAGCAGCAACTACTTCGAGGCCGCGTTGCTGATCGCGCTGTTCAGCTTCGTCGGCTCCACGGCCATGGCCAAGTTCCTGCTGCGCGGGGAGGTGATCGAATGAGTGGCCAGCCCATGGCCTTGTGGGTGGAGATCATCGTGGCCGCCTTGGTGCTGCTGGGCGCCGGCATCGCGCTGCTGGGCTCGCTGGGCCTGCTGCGCCTGCGGACCTATTTCGAGCGCGTGCACGCCCCATCCATCATCGCCACGATGGGCTGCTGGAGCATCATGCACGCCACCTGGGTGTACTTCTCGGTGCAGGGGCACGGGCTGGCGGTGCACGTGCTGCTGATCGCGCTGTTCGTGGCCATCGCCGTGCCGGTGACCAACATCTTCCTCATGCGCGCCGCGCTGTTCCGCGCCCGCCGCGCGGGGCGGGACGACGTGCCGCCCAGCCTGTCAGGCCCATCGTCCGGCAAGGACTCCTGATTCGATAGCTGCCAGCGCTTGCCCAGCAAGCGCTGGAGGCCGATTTGGCTTATAGCTTTGCAGGAGCGCCAAATCCGCCGCCGCCCGGCGTGTGGATCTCGAACACATCGCCCGGCTGCATCTCGGCCTGGCCGATGTGCTCCAGCAGCTCGGTCCGGCCATTGGCGCGCACCACCTTGTTGATGCCCACCGCTCCCGGCGCGCCGCCCGCCATGCCGAAGGCGCCATGGACCCGCCCGTTGGAGAGGATGCTGGCCGTCATCGACTCCAGGAAGCGCACGCGGCGGATGCCGCCGTCGCCCCCCTTCCACCGCCCCGCGCCGCCCGAGCCCTTGCGGATCTCGTAGCCCTCCAGCCGCACCGGAAAACGGAACTCCAGCACCTCCGGGTCCGTCAGGCGCGAGTTGGTCATGTGGCACTGCACCACGCTCGTGCCGTCGAAGCCCCCGACGGCGCGGCCAGCGCCGTCGGTCAACATCCCCGCGCCGCTGCCGCCCGAGACGGTCTCGTAGTACTGGTAGCGCGTGCTGCCGAAGGTGAAGTTGTTCATCGTGCACTGCCCCGCCGCCATCAGGCCCAGGGCGCCATAGAGCGCGTTGGTGATGCAGGTGGACGTCTCCACGTTGCCCGCCACCACCGATGCGGGCGGGTTGGGGTTGAGCATGCTGCCGGGCGGGATGATGACCTGGATCGGCTTCAGACACCCCGCGTTGAGCGGGATGTCGTCGTCCACCAGCGTGCGGAACACGTACAGCACGGCGGCCATGCACACGGCCGTGGGCGCGTTGAAGTTGTTGGTCTGCTGCGGACTGGTACCGGTGAAGTCGATGGTGGCGCTGCGGCTGGCCGCATCCACCTTCACAGCCACGCTGATCTGCGCGCCGTTGTCCAGCGGCAGGGTGAAGGCGCCGTCCTTCAGGCGCGTGATGACGCGGCGCACGGATTCTTCGGCGTTGTCCTGCACGTGGCGCATGTAGGCCTGCACGACATCCAGGCCGAACTCGCCCGCCATGCGGCGCAGCTCCTGCTGGCCCTTTTCGTTGGCTGCTATCTGCGCCTTCAAGTCGGCCAGGTTCTGCTGCGGGTTGCGGCTGGGGTATTCGCCGCTTTGCAGCAAGGCGATCATTTCGGCCTCGCGCAGCACGCCGCGTTCCACCAGCTTCACGTTGTCGATCTGCACGCCCTCTTCCTCGATGCGCGTGGAGAACGGCGGCATGGAGCCCGGCGTGGTGCCGCCCACGTCCGCATGGTGGCCCCGGCTGCCGACGTAGAAGGTCGGCGCGGCCTCGTCGGCCAGATAGACCGGCGTGATGACGGTGATGTCCGGCAGGTGCGTGCCGCCGTGGTAGGGGTCGTTGAGCACGTACACGTCGCCGGGCCGCATGGCGCCGGCGTTGCGCTGGATGACGGTCTTGATGCTCTCGCCCATGGACCCGAGGTGCACGGGCATGTGCGGCGCGTTGGCGATCAGGTTGCCCTCGGCGTCGAACAGCGCGCACGAGAAGTCCAGCCGCTCCTTGATGTTCACCGAGTAGGCCGTGTTCTGCAGCTGCAGCCCCATCTGCTCGGCGATGTTCATGAACAGGTTGTTGAACACCTCCAGCAGCACCGGGTCCACCGTGGTGCCCACGGCATGCTGCACGGCGCGCGCGGCGCGGCGGGTGAGCAGCAGGTGGTCCAGATCGGTGAGCTGCGCTTCCCAGCCGGGCTCGACGATGGTCGTGGCGTTCTTCTCGGCAATGATGGCCGGGCCGGGGACCGCGTCGCCGGGGCGCAGGTCCTCGCGCACCACCAGCGCCGCGTCATGCCACGCGGGCACGCCGTCTGCGCCGCCCGTGTACATGCGCACGGTGCCGCGGCGCGGGGCCTCGCGCGCGGGCTGCAGCGCATGGCGCGGTTCCGCCGGAGCGTCGCCGGGCAGCACGGCCTCGACCGAGACGGCCTCCACCACCAGCCCCTTGCCTTGCATCAGGAAGGCGAAGCGCTGGCGGTAGGCGGCCTCGAAGCTGGCGGTGATTTCATTCAGCGTGCCGAAGGGGACGATGAGCGCTGAATCGCTGCCCGCATAGCGCACATGCACGCGCCGGTGCACCACGGCCGTGCCGCTGCCCGCCTGCTGGCGCTCCAGCTCGGTGCGCGCCGTGGTTGCCAACCCATTCAGCGTGGCCTCGATGCCGGGCAGCGCCTCCGGCGCCAGCGCGGTTTCCACCGCCTGCTCGCGGATCACGTTCTGGTCCGCCAGGCCCATGCCGTAGGCCGAGAGAACGCCGGCCAGCGGGTGCACGAACACGCGCGTCATGCCCAGGGCGTCCGCCACCAGGCAGGCGTGCTGCCCGCCCGCGCCGCCAAAGCACTGCAGCGTGTAGCGCGTCACGTCGTAGCCGCGCGCCACGCTGATCTTCTTGATGGCGTTGGCCATCTGCTGCACGGCGATCTGGATGAAGCCGTGGGCGACATCCTCGGCGCTGCGGCCGGTCTGCGCGGCCATCTCGCCGAACTTGCCTGCCACCACCTCATGGTCCAGCGCCTCGTCGGCGGCATGGCCGAACACCTTGGGGAAGTGCGCGGGCTGGAGCTTGCCCACCATCACGTTCGCATCCGTCACGGCCAGCGGGCCGCCGCGCCGGTAGCTGGCCGGGCCGGGATTGGCGCCCGCGCTCTCGGGGCCGACGCGAAAGCGCGCGCCGTCGAAGCCCAGGATGGAGCCGCCGCCGGCCGCCACGGTGTGGATGCTCATCATCGGCGCGCGCATGCGCACGCCGGCGACCTGCGTCTCGAACTCGCGCTCGAACTCGCCCGCGTAGTGGCTCACGTCGGTGCTGGTGCCGCCCATGTCGAAGCCGATAACTTTTTCATGCCCTGCGAGCTGTGCCGTACGCGCCATGCCCACGATGCCGCCCGCCGGGCCGGACAGGATCGCGTCCTTGCCCTGGAAGGCCTGCGCGTCCGCCAGCCCGCCCGAGGACTGCATGAAGTACAGCGGCACGCCCGGCATCTCGCCAGCCACCTGGTCCACGTAGCGGCGCAGGATGGGCGAGAGGTAGGCATCGACCACGGTCGTGTCGCCCCGGCTCACGAACTTCATCATGGGGCTGGTGGCGTGCGAGGCGCTGACCTGGGTGAACCCGGCCTCGCGCGCGATGCGCGCAGCGGCCTCTTCGTGCGCCGTGTAGCGGTAACCGTGCATGAACACGATGGCCACGCTGCGCAAACCCGCGTCGTAAGCGGCCCACAGGCGCTCCTTGAGGTGCGCCTCGTCCAGCGGCTCGATGACCTCGCCCTGCGCGCCCATGCGCTCCTGCGCCTCGATCACGCGCTCGTACAGCAGCTCGGGCAGCACAATGTGGCGGTCGAACAATCGCGGCCGGTTCTGATAGGCGATGCGCAGCGCGTCGCGAAAGCCCCGCGTAGTGACGAGCAGCGTGGGCTCGCCCTTGCGCTCCAGCAGCGCGTTCGTGGCCACCGTGGTGCCCATCTTCACGCACTCCACCAGCGCGGGCGTCACCGGCTCGCCGGGCTTCAACCCCAGCAGGTGGCGGATGCCGGCCACGGCCGCGTCCTTGTATTGCTCGGGGTTTTCCGACAGCAGCTTGTGCGTGGCGATGGACCCATCGGGCCGCCGGGCCACGATGTCGGTGAAGGTGCCGCCGCGGTCAATCCAGAATTGCCAGCGGGAAGTGGATGCAGGTGCCATGGTGATGATCCGGTTTGCTATTTCTTGTATAGCTGCCAGCGCTTGTCCCATAAGCGCTGGAGCCTGATTTCTTATAAATTCTTCAGAGCGATGCCGCCGACCGCGCCGCCTGGTCGTACATGCCCGAGAGCACGCGCAGCAGACGGGCCAGTTCGCCGATGTCCTTGTTCAGCGCCTCGTCGGCCTTGAGCGCGTCGATCAGGCAGCTTTCGCGAATCTCGCGGTAGCGCTGCACGTAGGCGCGGCCCGCGTCGGTGGCGGCGTAGGTCACTTCCTTGCCGTTCTTGCTGGAAGCCAGCACGCCCAGCGTCTGCAGCTTCTTGAGCGCGTAGTTCACCACGTGGGTGTCCTCCATGTTCATGATGAAGCAGATGTCCGCCAGCCGCTTGTCGCGCGCGCGGTGCGTGACGTGGTGCAGCACCAGCACGTCCAGCGGCGCGAGGTCCTTGAGGCCTGCGGCCGCCATGCAATGCACCACCCAGCGGTGAAAGGCATTGCCCGCGACGATGAGCCCGAACTCGAACTCGCTCATCTCCGCGCTGCGCGCCGACACCAGGTGTGCGGACGACACGATGGGGCCGGAATCGCCCTTGGCCCGGGCTCCAGGTTTCATGAACGCCGCCTCCGCAATGGTTGTTGAATCTGGCACGGGATATGCATGCGGGATTGTAGGCAAGTCAGCAATGATTTGTTGGCAATTTGTCAGCGTTTAGGCAAAACACCTACTGCCGCGGCGGGTTGTTTTCTATACAGTCGCCAGGTCCGATTGACCCACACGTCCCTTCTTTCTTGCGGAGCTATCCATGAAGCGTCGAATCTTCCCCGTCACCGCACTCGGCCTGGCACTGGCCGCTGGCCTGTCCGTCACCCCGGCCCTGGCCCAGACCAAGTGGGACCTGGCAGCGGCCTATCCCGCCACCAACTTCCACACCGAGAACCTGACCCAGTTCGCGAACGACGTGGACAAGGCCACGGGCGGCAAGCTCAAGATCACCGTGCACGCCAATGCCGCGCTGTTCAAGGCGCCCGAGATCAAGCGCGCCGTGCAGGGCGGGCAGGCGCAGTTGGGCGAAATCCTGGTGCCCAATTTCCAGAACGAATGGCAGATCTTCGGCGTGGACGGCCTGCCCTTCCTGGCCACGAGCTATGCCGATTCCAAGAAGCTCTACCAGGCGCAGAAGCCCTTCCTGGAGAAGAAGCTGGCCGAGCAAGGCATGGTGCTGCTGTACTCGGTGGCCTGGCCGCCCCAGGGCATCTACACCAAGAAGCCGATCAACAGCGCGGCCGACCTCAAGGGCATCAAGTGGCGCGCGTACAGCCCCGCCACGTCGCGCATCGCCGAGCTGGTGGGCGCACAGCCCGTGACGGTGCAGGCGGCCGAGTTCTCGCAGGCGCTGGCCACGGGCGTGGTCGAGTCGACCATGACCTCGGGCGCCACGGGCGTGGACAGCAAGCTGTACGAACAGCTCAAGTACTACTACGACACCCAGGCTTGGCTGCCCAAGAACGCGCTGATCGTGAACAAGAAAGCCTTCGACGCGCTCGACAAGCCCACGCAGGACGCGATCCTGAAGGCCGCCGCCGATGCCGAGGCGCGCGGCTGGACCGCGAGCGAGAAGGTCAACACCGACACGCTGGCCAAGCTCAAGGCCGAGGGCATGCAGGTGCTGCCGCCCTCGCCCCAGCTCAAGGCCGACCTGGCCAAGGTGGGCGACACCATGCTCAAGGAATGGCTGGACAAGGCCGGCCCCGAGGGCAAGGCCCTGATCGACGCCTTCAAGAAGTAAATGCGCCGCCTGCTGAACTTCCTGTACGACAGCGCCGCCGCCCTGGCGGCGCTTTTCATGGTCGGCCTGCTGATCATGGTGCTGCTGTCCATCGCCAGCCGCCAGTTCAGTTTCAACCTGCCGGGCACCGATGCCTATGCGGGCTACCTGATGGCTGCGGCGGGCTTCCTGGCGCTGGCGCACACGCTCAAGCGCGGGGAACACATCCGCGTCACGCTGCTGCTCAATGCCCTCACGGGCGGGTTGAAGAAAGCCTTCGAAATCTGGGCGCTGGCCATCGCCGCGCTGCTGGCCGTGCTGTTCGCGTTCTATAGCTGCAAGCTGGCCTGGCAGTCGCACGAATTCCACGACATCTCCACCAGCAACGACGCCACGCCGCTGTGGATCCCGCAGATCGCCATGGCCGTGGGGACCGTGATCCTGGCCATCGCGTTCGTGGACGAGCTGGTGCTGGAGCTGCTGGGCCGGCGCGCACAGGCCGCCGCGGGCGAAGCCCTGCGCAACGAATGAACGAACCTGCCCACAAGGCTTCTTCCCATGAGTGATCTCGCCATTACCGGCCTGCTCGTCCTGTCGCTGTTCCTCATCCTGGGCAGCGGCGTGTGGATCGGGCTCACCCTCTCCGGCGTCGCCTGGATCGGCATGCAACTGTTCTCGTCGCGCCCGGCGGGCGATGCGATGGCGGTAACGATCTGGGGCTCGGCATCGAGCTGGACCCTGACCGCCCTGCCCCTGTTCATCTGGATGGGCGAGATCCTGTTCCGCACCCGCCTGTCACAGGACATGTTCCGGGGCCTGGCCCCCTGGGTGCAGGCCCTGCCGGGCCGGCTGCTGCACACCAACGTGGTGGGCTGCACCATCTTCGCGGCGGTGTCGGGGTCCAGCGCCGCCACCTGCGCCACCATCGGCAAGATGACGCTGCCCGAGCTGACGCGCCGCGGCTACCCCGAGAACATGGTGGTGGGCACGCTCGCCGGCGCCAGCACGCTGGGCCTGCTGATTCCACCCTCCATCATCATGATCGTGTACGGGGTGTCGGCCGAGGTGTCGATCTCCAAGCTGTTCATCGCGGGCGTGCTGCCGGGCATATTGCTGGCGGCGCTGTTCTCGGGCTACATCATCCTGTGGGCGCTGCGCCATCCCGGGCAGGTGCCGGCAGCAGACGCGCGCATGTCCTTCGCGCAGAAACTGTCGGAGTCGCGCAGCCTGATTCCCGTGGTGCTGCTGATCGCCGCCGTGCTGGGCTCGATCTACACCGGCTTCGCCACCGCCACCGAAGCGGCGGCCGTGGGCGTGGTGGGCTCGCTCATCCTGTCGGCCGTGCAGGGCTCCATGACCTGGAGCACGTTCAAGGAATCGCTCATGGGCGCCACGCGCCTGTACTGCATGATCGCGCTGATACTGGCGGGTGCAGCCTTCCTCACGCTGGCCATGGGCTACATCGGCCTGCCGCGCCATCTGGCCGAATGGATCGCATCGCTGGGCCTCAACCAGGCCCAGCTCATCGCCGCGCTGGCCGTGTTCTACATCGTGCTCGGCTGCTTCCTGGACGGCATCTCCATGGTGGTGCTGACCATGGGCGTGCTCATGCCCACGGTGCAGGCCGCCGGCATCGACCCCATCTGGTTCGGCATCTTCATCGTGCTGGTGGTGGAAATGGCCCAGATCACGCCGCCCGTGGGCTTCAACCTGTTCGTACTGCAAGGCATGACGGGCCGGCAGCTGCCCTGGATCGCCAAGGTGGCCTTGCCGATGTTCCTGCTGATGTGCGGTGCCGTCACGCTGATCTACCTCTTTCCCGGCATCGTGACCTGGCTACCAGAGCACATGTCGGCACGCTGAAACGCATGGTGTTGCGGCGGCGATAATCGCCCGATGCTGCATGTTCTTGCCATCTGCCTGGGGGCCTGCGCCGGCGCGCTGGCCCGCTGGCGCCTGGGCCTGTGGCTCAGCCCGGGCGGCATGCTGCCCTGGGGTACGCTGGCGGCCAACCTCATTGGCGGCTACCTCATCGGCGTGTGCGTCGCGGTGTTCCACGCCCTGCCGCAGATCGACCCGGTCTGGCGGCTGGCGCTGATTACCGGCTTCCTCGGTGCGCTCACCACCTTCTCCAGTTTCTCGGCCGAAGTCATCGAGATGCTCATGACCCAGCGCTACCTGCTGGCCCTGGGCGCTACGGCGCTGCACCTGGGCGGCTCCCTGTGCCTCACGGCGCTGGGCTTGGCAAGCGCTTCCTATTTCATAGCTGCTCGCGCTTGACTGGCAAGGGCCAGAGCCCGTTTTTCTCTAATATTTCATGGACGCCAATACCCAACTCAACGAGCGCCGCCTGGCCGATGCCTGGGCCGAGCTGCAAAGCCACGCCGCCAACGGCAACCCGCTGCATGCCGACGCCTACCGCCTGGCCTTCGCCGACCCCGAATTCCTGTTCCGCCGCGAGACGCGCGGCATCCGCTTTCAGCTCGAAATGCTCAAGCCCGACCTGGGGCAGATGGAGCAAGGCATCGAAAGCACCGTGGTGGTCTACGGCAGCGCTCGCTTCGTCGCCCCCGACGAGGCCGAAGCCCAGCTCGCCGAGGCCGAGGCCAGCGGCGACGAGGTGCGCCTGACGCGCGCGCGCCTGGCCGTGCGCAACGCCAGGTATTACGACCTGGCCCGCCAGTTCGCCCGCCTGGTGGCCGAGCACAGCGAGCGCCAGCCCCCCGCCGACCGCATTTACATCTGTACCGGCGGCGGCCCCGGCATCATGGAAGCCGCCAACCGCGGCGCCCACGACGCGGGCGCGCTCAACGTGGGCCTGAACATCGCCCTGCCCCACGAGCAAAGCGGCAACCGCTTCATCTCGCCCACGCTGAGCTTCAAATTCCACTACTTCGCCCTGCGCAAGATGCACTTCATGATGCGCGCCAAGGCCCTGGTGGCGTTCCCGGGCGGCTTCGGCACGCTGGACGAGCTGTTCGAAGTGCTCACACTCGTGCAGACCCGCAAGGCCAAGCCCGTACCCATCGTGCTCTTCGGCTCGGAATACTGGAAGCGGCTGATCAACTTCGAGGTGCTGGTCGAGGAAGGCACGATCTCGGCGCAGGACCTCGGCCTGTTCCACTACACCGATGATCCTCAGGAAGCCTGGGATCTGATCAAGTCGTTCTACGCGCTCTAACTCCTTGCGGCCCGCAGGACGGGTCAGCGGATGATGGGCGGCGGTGGCGGCACGGGCACCGGGGGCAGCAGGATGATGGGCCGCACGATGGGAGGCAGTGTGACGATGGGTGGCCTCGTCACGGGAGGGGTCGTCGGCGTCGGCGCCGTGGTCACGGGTGGTGTGGTCGGCGTCGTTGTCACCGGTGGCCTCGTTGTGGTCGTGGGCGGGGCCGTGGGTGTCGTTCCGGTTCCGGTCGTTGGGGGTGGCGGCGGCGGTATGTAGGGGGGGTTGTAGGGATCCGGCGCCGGCACGGGTACGGACGGAGTAGGCGCCGGGGGGGTGGGAGTCGGCGGAGGCGGCACCGGTGTGGGCGCCGTCGGGGCCGGCGCCTGCCGCGCTCCCCCGTCGATCTGCTCGCCCACGGCAAAAGGAACCGGCGGGGGCGGCAGCGGCAGCAGCGCACGCGTGTGCGTGTACAGCGGCAACTGGCTGCTGGAGACCACCCGCACCGACTCGCCCGCCTTCACGCCCACGCAACCGGCTTCGGTGCAGACCTCGATCTCGTCCTGCTCGCCCGACACCACCAGCTCGCCCTGCGCATTGAAACCGATCAGGAACGCCGAGCCGCGGATTCCCACCACTGCCGTGGGCGTTGTCACCTTGTAGTTGCGCGGATCCCGCTTGCCGATCAGGCCCGTGATGGCGCGCATGCCGCCGCGCAGCAGGTTGACGGCGAAGTGGTCCTGGGCCGGGTTGCCCGCGTCGGCATAGCGGGTGACCGTGAATTGCGAGTCCGGGTACAGCGCCACCAGGCCGCCATCGGAAAAGCGGATCTGCGCCCGTCCGGCGGCCCCCGTCAGGATCACGTCGCCGTTCTCGACCTCGGTCCCCTTGACGGCTGCCGATGCATCGGCGCCCCGGCGCAGCTGTACCTCGCCCGTTGCGAACTGCACCCTGCCGGCCGCGGCCAGGCCTTGCAGCGGCCAGGCGGCCACCATTGCCATCCACAGCGCCAGCCGCGGAGAAGGAAAATTGGACTGCATCGCGGACTCCCTTAGAACTCGCGCCGCACGGTGACGGAAAGCACGCGGCGGTCATAGTCGGTGATGGGCAGCGTGGAGCTGTTGCGCGTCACCATCCATTGCGGCGTGATGCGCCAGCCCGGGGCAGGAATCCAGGACAGCCCCAGCGCCCAGTATGCCTGCCGGTCGCGCCGCGTCACGCCAAAAAAAGGATCCACCGCGCCATAGTGCCGGCGCTCGTAGTTCAGGTGCGTGAACGCTGCCCAGTCCGCGCTGATGGCCCATTGCACGCCGCCGCGCAGCCCCGCCAGGTCATGCCCAAGGTTGTCCACGCCGGCAGCGCGTGGTTTTTCCTGCCCTGCATAGAACCCGGCGTAGAACAGGCTGCCGTTGCGCAGGATGTGCACGTACGAAGTGCCGCCCACGGTGCGGCGTGCGTCCCGCAGGGATTGCGTGGGGTAGCGCAACTCCTGCACTTGCAGGAAGCTGTCCCACTGGCGGAATCCGTCGATGCGGTAGATCCACTCGGCCAGCACGCCACCGATGTTGCGCAGCGTGTCGCCGTCCATCCGGTAGGTGGCGCCCTGGGCGCTCAGCATCCATTCGTTGCGCTCCACGCGATAGGCCAGCCCCAGGTTCGCATCGAGCTGGCTGCTGTCATAGGCATCGCCGGCGCGCGAATGCCCGCGCACCTCGGCCGTGGCCGCGCCGATCACGGACCAGCGCGTGTCCAGCACATGCCGTCCACGCACATTGCCCAGCACAGCCGCGTAGGAAGCGCGCTGCGCCTCGGCGCCGGGTGCCAACGCCCAGGGCGGCGTGCCGGGGGGCGACAGGTCGGGCGCGTTCAGGCCCGGCCCGGCGTTGACGTTGGAGTCGCGCCCCAACGTGAGCTCGACGTGCCCCTTCCAGGTGGAGCGCCCGTCGTGGTCACCACGGTCGTAGGAAACGAGGAACTGGTCGATGCTGAGTGCCGCGTCCACAGGGATGCCCGCGGCGCGCACACGTTCCGACACCGCATTCGCGCCCTGCTTGTCACCCACGGCATGCAGTGCGCGCCCCAGTTCCCAGGCCGCAGCGGCGTTGCCGGGCTGCGCCGCCACCACGCGCTCCCATGCCAGGATCGCCCGGCTGTACTGGCCAGCCGCATGGGCTGCGCGGCCCATGGCCTCGTCAAAAGCAGGATCGCCCGCCCGGGTGGACTCCTGGGCGTCCAGCAACTGGAAGGCTTGCTGGGCATCGCCGCGCTGCACGAGGGCGGTCGCCTGGTCCAGCAATTCATCCGCATAGGCAGGAACCCAAGGTGCCAACGCCACCAGTGGCACCAGGGCCAGACGGCGCACGCGCCGGGACCAGGATGGAACGCTCATGTCAGCCCCCTCTATCGAAGGCGTCAATCTACTCCTTTTTGGCCGGCTTGCTCATCCCCCCGAGCCCGGATGCGCCCAAAAAAGAGCCGTGAGAGAGCGCCCTACCCTCTGTGCCGGCCCGGCGGCTCCTGCGGCCCCAGCCCCAGCAGCCAGGCCGTGCGCGCGCCGCCGAGCACGATGGCGCCTACACCCCAGAACAGCCCGCCCACACCAATCACGGCGCCGGCCGAGCCGAACAGCATGGGCATCAGCACGCTCGACGCGTTGATGGCCATGAGGCGCAGCCCCAGGGCCTCGCCGTGGCGGTGCGAGGGCGTGATCTGGTGCAGCAGGCTCATCACCATGGGCTGCACCGAACCCAGCGCAAAGCCCAGCAGCACCGAACACACGCCCATGGCCAGGGCGCTGCCCAGCAGCGGGTACACGCTGAACAGCACGGCGGTGGCCACCATGGCGCCGGCCACCACCACGCGCTCGCGCAGGCGCTCGGCCACCAGCGGCATCAGAACGCGGATCACGGCGGCCGCCACGGCGAAGGCGCCGAGGATGGAGCCGATGACCGAGGCCGACAGGCCCCGCTCGTGCCCGAGCAGCGGCACCACGAAGGTGTGCACGTCCCAGCACGAAGACAGCAGCCAGTTGACGATGAGCAGGCGCCGGAACGGCGGCTCGTTCATCAGGTCCCACGCGCGTTGCGGGGGCCCGCCCGCGGCGGCGATGACGGGCGGCAGCTCCACCGTGTCGCGCACCCAGAACCAGGTCAGCAGCGGAAGGATGGCCATGAGCGCGAACGCGGCGCGGTAGCCCTCGATGCTGCCGGCTGCGCTGCCCGCGTGGTCGATCATGAGCCCCGCGCAGAAGGGCCCGATGAAGTTGGACACCGCCGGCCCGATGGCCAGCCAGCTGAAAACCTGCTTGAGCTGCGTGGCGTCGTGTGCCGCGCGCCCCACGTGGCGCTGCAGGGCGATGGTGGCGGCACCGGTGGCGCCGCCCGTCATCAGCGCGGACAGGCACAGCACCGGGAACACCGGGAAGGCGAGCGCCAGGGCCGCCCCCGCCGCCGCCACGCCCACCGCCAGGCCCACGGGGCGCTTGAGGCCGTGGCGGTCCGCGTACCGGCCCGCCGGCAGCGCCAGGAACACCTGCGTGAGCGCGAACAGCGCCAGCAGCACGCCTACGGCCGCCGCGCTCAGGCCCTCGCGCAGCGCGAGCAGCGGCGCGGCCAGACGCATGCCCGCCATGCAGGCATGGATACAGATCTGCCCGGCGATCAGCCGGGCCAGCGCCCAATTCACGGCAGGTCGTCCTCGGCGTCCAGCCCAGGCAGGGTTTGCGTGACGGCGGCGACGGCACCGGGCGCGGGCAGTTCCTGCACGTCGCGCAGCTTGCGCTGGATGGCGCGCGTGCGCACGCCCACCTCGTCGAAGCGCTTGGCCGCCTGGTCGATGGATTTCTTGGTGGCCTCCACCACGTCGCCGAACTTGGCGAACTCGGTCTTGACCATGCCCAGCAGGCTCCAGACCTCGGACGAGCGTTTCTCGATCGCCAGGGTCTTGAAGCCCATCTGCAGGCTGTTCAGCATGGCAGCCAGGTTGGCGGGGCCGGTGATCATCACGCGGCAGTCGTTCTGCACGGCCTCCACCAGCCCGGGACGGCGGATGACTTCGGCGAACAGGCCCTCGGTGGGCAGGTAGAGCACCGCGAAGTCCGTGGTGTGCGGCGGCGAGACGTACTTGGCGAAGATCTTTTTGGCCTCCAGCCGGATGGAGGCCTCGAAGGCGCTGCCGGCCGCGGCGATGGCGCCCTTGTCGGCCGCGTCCTGTGCGTCCAGCAGGCGCTGGTACTGCTCCACCGGGTACTTGGAGTCGATGGGCAGCCACACCGGGTGCTCGTCGCTCTTGCCCGGCAGGCGGATGGCGAACTCCACCAGCTCGTCGCTGCCCGGCACGGTCTTGACGTTGCGCGCGAACTGGTCGGGCGTGAGCACGTTGTCGATGATGGCGCCCAGCTGCATCTCGCCCCAGGTGCCGCGCGTCTTCACATTGGTCATCACGCGCTTCAGGTCGCCCACGCTGCCGGCCAGCGTCTGCATCTCGCCCAGGCCCTTGTGCACCTGCTCCAGCCGGTCGCTGACCAGCTTGAAGGATTCGCCCAGGCGCTGCTCCAGCGTGGCGTGCAGCTTCTCGTCCACGGTGCGGCGCATCTCTTCGAGCTTGGTGGAGTTGTCGGCCTGGATGGCGGCCAGGCGCTCGTTGAGCGCGTTGCGCAGTTGCTCGGCGTTGTGCTGGCTGCCCTGCACCAGGCCGGCGAGCTGCTGCGACACCGCGTCCTGCAGCACCGAGAACTGGTGGCGGATCTGGGAGCCGTTGGCCTCCAGCTGGTCCTTGAGCGCGCCCGACATCGCACTCAATTGGGCCTGGATGTCGCCCTTGAGCGAGTCGAGCGTGAGCCGCGTGGCGGCCGTGAGGGCCTCGAAGCGCTCCTGGATGCGCTTTTCGAACAGCGCCGTGCTCTCGCCCATGGCCTCGCGCGACTTGACGCTCTCGGCCGCCAGCGCGGCCGTGGTCGCGGTGAGCTCGGTGCGAAAACCGGTGAGCGTGTCCGACAGCTCCTTGCGCGCCGCGGCCGAATCGGCCTGCCCCTGGGCCAGGCGCTCGTCCACGGAGTGGCGCAGGGCCTCCAGCGTGTGCTGCGTGGCCTGGGTGAAGCCGCTGATCTGCTGCGCCAGCGCGTCCATGGCGCCGTCGTTGCGGGCCACGGCCAGCTGCGTGGCCTGCGCGGTGCGCTCCAGCGCCGCCAGGCGCTCCAGCCATTCGGGCGGCAGCTCCACGCGCGGGCGGCGCACGAGCAGCAGCGCCAGCAAAAGCGCCACCAGGGCCAGTGCGGCCAGCAGGATAAGGGTGTCGGTTGTCAAGGGATTACTATGGTTTATATAGCTGCTCGCGCTTTCTGGATAAGCGCTAGAGGCCGATTGGGCTTAAATTTTATTGACTGGCGTGAGCGGCCCGCGCCCGTCGAAGAATGCGATGAGATTGTCTGCCGCCAGATTGGCCATGGCGCGGCGCGTGGGCACGGTGGCGCTGGCGATGTGGGGCGTGAGCACCACGTTGGGCACCGTCAGCAGGTCCGGGTGCACCTGGGGCTCGCCTTCGAACACGTCCAGGCCCGCCGCCGCGATGCGGCCCGCGCGCAGCGCCTGGGCCAGCGCGGCGTCGTCCACGATGCCGCCGCGCGCGATGTTCACCAGCGTGGCCGTGGGCTTCATCAGCGCCAGCTCGGCCGCACCGATGGTGTGGTGCGACTCGGCGGTGTAGGGCACCACCAGCACCACGTGGTCCGCGGTGCGCAGCAGCTCTTCCTTGCCCACGTAGCTGGCCTTGCATTCGGCCTCCAGCACGGACGACAGGCGCGAGCGGTTGTGGTAGACCACCTTCATGCCAAAGCCGTGCGCGCCGCGCCGGGCGATGCCCTGGCCGATGCGGCCCATGCCGATGATGCCCAGCGTGCTGCCGTGGATGTCGCTGCCGGCGAACATGTCGTAGCTCCACTTCGTCCACTTTCCGGCGCGCAGATAGTGCTCGGACTCCGCCATGCGGCGCGCCGTGGCCATGAGCAGCGCGAAGCCGAAGTCCGCCGTGGTCTCCGTCAGCACGTCGGGCGTGTTGGTGCCCTGCACGCCGGCGGCCGTCATGGCGTCCACGTCGAAATTGTTGTAGCCCACGGCCATGTTGGCGACGATCTTGAGAAGCGGCGCCGCCGCCAGCAGCGCGGCGTCGATGCGCTGGCTGCCGGTGGTGAAGGCACCGTCCTTGTCGGCCAGGCGCTGGGCCAGCTCGGCGGGGCTCCAGATGGTGTCGTCGGGGTTGTCCTCAACGTCGAAGTGCTGGCGCAGGCGGTCCACGATGTCGGGGAAGATCGCGCGGGCGACCAGGATGCGGGGTTTGTTCATAGTTCAATCTCCAATGCGCTTGCTGGGGGCACCGCCCCATGAAACCGGCACGGCCCAAGCCAGCGGCCGCCAAGCAAAGGCCGCCCTGCAGCGAGGGCGGTGTCCCCCTTCCCGCAACGCACAGCGGTGCGAGAGAAGTGGGAAGCGGCGCAGCCGCTCAGGGGGATGTACGTCATCTGAACCAGATGAATGTCATGAGGATGAAAAGCGGCACCAGGATGCCGCACGACCACAGCATGTAGCCGAAGAAGCTCGGCATCTTCACGCCCCGGTCCTCGGCGATGGCCTTGACCATGAGGTTGGGCGCGTTGCCGATGTAGGTGTTGGCGCCCATGAACACGGCGCCGGCCGAGATGGCGGCGAGCGTGGGCGCCAGCGTGGTCATCAGCACGGCCGGGTCGCCGCCCGCCGTGTTGAAGAACACGAGGTAGGTGGGCGCGTTGTCCAGGAAGGAGCTGAGCGCGCCCGTGGCCCAGAAGTACATGGCTGGGTCGGGCGAGCCGTCGGCGCGGGTGACGGCCGACACGATGGCGCCGAACGGCCCGTTCACGCCCGCCTTGAGCATGGCGATGACCGGGATGATGGTCAGGAAGATGCCCGCGAAGAGCTTGGCGACTTCCTGCATCGGGCCCCAGCCGAACTGGTTGTCCTCGTGCACCTGGCGCGGCGTGAGCCACAGCGACAGCAGCGTGACCACGATGAGCCCCGCGTCGCGCACGATGCCGGGCAGGCCGACGGGGGTGCCCGCCACGTCGAACTCCACGGGCGACTTCCAGAAGCCGCTGAGCAGCACCAGCGCGACGACCGCGCCCAGCAGGGCGAAGTTGACCTTGCCGTCGAAGCCGATGCGCCGGGTGTCGGGCGTGGGGTCCGCCTTGAGCACTTCCTCGCGGCGGTGGTAGTACCAGGAATCCACCGCGAAGAAGACCGCCAGCAGCGTGCCGATCAGGAACAGGGTTTCCGGGAAGATGTGGCTCACCGTCCAGAAGAAGTCCACGCCCTTGAGGAAGCCCAGGAACAGCGGCGGGTCGCCCAGCGGCGTGAGCGAGCCGCCGGCGTTGCTCACGATGAAGATGAAGAACACCACCACGTGCGCGACGTGCTTGCGGTTGTCGTTGGCGCGGATCAGCGGGCGGATGAGCAGCATGGACGCACCCGTGGTGCCCATGAAGCTGGCGAGCACCGCGCCCACGCCCAGGATGGCGGTGTTGAGCCCGGGGCTGCCGTGCAGGTTACCCCGGATGTAGATGCCGCCCGCCACGGTGAACAGCGCGGTGAGCAAAATCACGAACGGGATGTACTCGGCCACCAGCGCATGCACCAGGCTCGCGCCCGCCACGCCGGGGCCGAACGCGATGGCAAACGGCACCAGGAAGGCCAGGGCCCACGCCGCCGCCACCTTGCCGAAATGGTGGTGCCAGAAGATGGGCGCCAGCAGCGGCATGAGGGCGATCGACAGCAGGATGCCCGCGAAGGGAACGCCCCACAGGACGGACAGGGCACCGCCATCGACATCGGCCGCCATGGCCCAGCCCGGCAATGCCGCCAAAAGACTGGCCAATGCCAGCCCGCGCGAAAGTTTCATGGGTCTTGTCTCCATCCAGTTCTGTCCATCGGAGCGCCTCGCGATGCGTCGGGGCGCCCGCCGACTATGCCGTGACAGGTATGTCAAAAACCTGACGCAGGTAGGCCAGGTACTTCTCGTCGTCGCACATGCCCTTGCCCGGCGTGTCCGAGAGCTTGGCCACGGGCTGGTCGTTGCAGCGGGTCATCTTGATGACCACCTGCAGCGGCTCGTGCGCGGGCGGGCTGCCCAGGTCGTTGGTCAGGTTGGTGCCGATGCCGAAGGCGAGCTGGCAGCGCCCGCGGAACTGCTGGTACAGCTCGATGGTGCGCGGCACGGTGAGCGCGTCGCTGAAGATCAGCGTCTTGGTCAGCGGGTCCACGCGGTTCTTGCGGTAGTGCTCCAGCAGGCGCTCGCCCCAGGCGAAGGGGTCGCCGCTGTCATGGCGTGCGCCGTCGAAGAGCTTGCAGAAGTACAGGTCGAAGTCGCGCAGGAAGGCGCTCATGCCGTACACGTCGGACAGCGCGATGCCCAGGTCGCCCCGGTACTCCTTGGCCCAGACCTCGAAGCCGTAGACCTGGCTGTCGCGCAGGCGCGGGCCCAGGGCCTGGCAGGCCTGCAGGTATTCGTGCGCCATGGTGCCCAGCGGCGTCACGCCCAGCTTCATGGCGTACAGCACGTTGCTGGTGCCCGCGAACTGGCCCGGCCCCGCGGGCGCGCCGGGGCGGCGGTCGCCGGTGCCCAGGCGGGCCACCAGCACGCGCAGCACCTCCTCGTGCCAGGCGCGGGAGAAGCGCCGCCGCGTGCCATAGTCCGCGATCTTGAGGTCCGACAGGCCATCGGCCTGCAGCTGGGCGATCTTGTCCTCCAGGCGGCGGCGGCCTTCAGGAAAGTTCGGCACCTTCTGCGTGTTGCGGAAGTAGACCTCGTTCACGATGGCCAGCACCGGGATCTCGAACAGGATGGTGTGCAGCCAGGGCCCGCGGATGGTGATGTCGATCTCGCCGTTGTGCAGGGGCGTGACGGTGATGTACTTCTCGTTGAGCTTGAACAGCCCCAGGAAGTCCACGAAGTCGCTCTTGATGAAGCGCATGGAGCGCAGGTAGGCCAGCTCGGCGTCCTGGAACTGCAGGCTGCACAGCGAGCGGATCTCGTCGCGGATCTCGTTGGCGAAGGGCGCCAGCTGCACGCCGGGGTTGCGGCACTTGAATTTGTATTCGACCTGCGCGCCCGGAAACTGGTGCAGCACCACCTGCATCATGGTGAACTTGTACAGGTCGGTGTCGAGCAGGCTGGTGATGATCATGGACGCACAGTGTAGGCCATCGCACCCATCCGCACCGGGTTGGGGATTTCAAGCCAAATCGGGCTCCAGCGCTTGCCAGTCAAGCGCGGGCAGCTATCAAATTGTGGGCAGCACCAGCGCCTGCAGCACGGCGCGCAGGGGTTCGGGCACCGGCACGGGGCGGCGCGTCGCGCGGTCCACGTACACGTGGATGAAATGGCCGGCGGCGGCCGTGAGCGGCTCGCCCTGCGCGAACAGTCCCACCTCGTAACGCACGCTGGAGCCGCCCAGCCGCGCCACGCGGATGCCGGCCTCCACCGTCTGCGGGAAGGCCAGCGGTGCGAAGTAGTTGCACTGGGTCTCGATCACGAGGCCGATGGTCTCGCCCGCGTGGATGTCGAGCACGCCCTGGTCGATCAGGTGCGCATTCACGGCCGTGTCGAACCAGCTGTAGTACACGACGTTGTTCACGTGGCCGTACACGTCGTTGTCGGCCCAGCGCGTGGTGATGGGCCGGAACGCGCGGTAGGCGCTGCGCGGCTGCGGTGCCGGACGGGCGGGTGCGGAAGGTGCGGTCATGGCCGCACATTCTGCCAGCGCCGGTGGTACTCCCAGGCCACGCGCCAGGTGTTCAGCTGGGCCTGCACCGTGTCCTCCAGCTCGCGGCCGTAGCCCCCGGCCATGGCGAAGGCCACGGGGATGCGCCGCTGCCAGGCCCAGTCGAACACGCGCCGGTCGCGCGCCTCCAGCCCGTCGTGCGTGAGGGCGAGCCGCCCCAGCCGGTCGCCCTCGTGCGGGTCGGCGCCCGCCAGGTAGAACACCAGCTGCGGCGTGAAGCGCTGCGCCAGCGTGTCGAGGGCCTGCTCCAGCGCCTGCAGGTAGTCCGCGTCCGTGCAGCCGTCGGGCAGCTCGACATCGAGATCGCCGGGCTCCTTGCGGAACGGGAAGTTGCGCGCCCCGTGCAGGGAGAGCGTGAACACGCTGTGGTCGCCCCCGAAGATGTGCGCCGTACCGTTGCCCTGATGCACGTCCAGGTCGACCACCGCCACCTGGAGCGGCGCGGCGCGCCGGCCCGCCGCGCGTGCGTGCTCCACCTGCATGAGGCGCGCGGCCACGGCCACGTCGTTGAACACGCAAAAGCCGCTGCCCTTGCCGGCATATGCGTGGTGGGTGCCGCCGGCCAGATTGCCCGCCACGCCCTCGCGCAGCGCCACGCGGCTGGCCGCCACCGTGGCGCCCACGGAACGCCGGGCGCGCTCGGCCATGGCCGGGCTCCAGGGAAAGCCGATCTCGCGCTGCGCCTGCGGCGCCAGGGTGCCGTCGGCCACCGCATCGATGTAGGCCGGGGTGTGGGCCAACGCGAGTTCGCTGTCCGAGGCCGGCGGGGCCACCTGCAGCGACACGCCGGGCAGGTCCTGCACGATGCGGTCGCGCAGCATCCGGTACTTGGCCATGGGAAACCGGTGGCCTTCGGGCAGCGGCAGCACGAAGTGGTCGGCGTAATAGGCATGCATGACGCGATTGTGGCAAGCGGCCGGTTTCTGGGGCATCGCCCCTAATTTGCTGCAACGCAACAAAAATGGCTTGCAATACGGCGGCAAGTCCCTAAAATTCGTTCCATGCTGCACTGCAACATGACTACAGGTCAGGACCAGCGCAGATGTCCGAGAACCACCCCGGCCCGCTGGGCCCCTATTTATCTGGAGATATGACATGACGCTGACCGCTGAACAAATCCTGGCCTCCCACAAAGCCAACATCGAAACCCTGTTCGGTCTGACCACCAAGGCCTTCGAAGGCGTGGAAAAGCTGGTCGAACTGAACGTTACCGCCTCGCGCGCCGCCCTGTCGGAAGCCGCCAACCACACCCAGGCCGTTCTGGGCGTGAAGGACGCGCAAGAACTGCTGGCCCTGCAAGCCGGCCTCTTCCAGCCCCTGGCTGAGAAGACCGCCGCCTACAGCCGCCACCTGTACGACATCGCTTCGGGCACCGGCGCCGAATTCGGCAAGGCCTTCGAAGCCCAGGCTACGGACGCCCAGAAGGCTTTCACCAACCTGGTGGACAGCGCCGCCAAGAACGCCCCCGCCGGTTCCGAAACCGCCGTGGCCGTGATGAAGAGCGCCGTCTCCGCCGCCAACAACGCTTTCGAATCCGTGCAAAAGGCCGTGAAGCAAGCGTCCGACGTGGCCGAAGCCAACTTCAACGCCGTGGCCAGCACCGCTGCCAACGCCGCCAAGACGGCCGCTCCCCGCAAGCGCTGAGCCAAGCCAGCGGTCTGGAGTGCAAGCTCTAGACCGTTTTGAGGGAATACCCTGATAATCCCTTCACGCGCTGCGGCACCGTTCGCAGCGCACCAGTTGTCTCCTTGGATCCTCTCGAAACCCCCGTTTCAAGGATCCTTTTAAAGCCCGGTTCCATAACCGGGCTTTTTTTTGCCCGGCCACCCGGTGTTCTCGCGTAAATCCCGCCGGCGCCCAGGCGTTTATTAAGAACAATTCGCGTTTGGCCCTATCATGGAAGCGTTACAACCCCGAAAGACGCATCCCATGTCGAAGACTGTGAAAGCCCTGCTGAGCGCCTGCGTGCTGGCGGCCGCCGCCGGCACCGTTTCTGCCCAGGACCAGGTGGTCAACCTCTACTCGGCCCGCCACTACTCCACGGACGAAGCGCTGTACACCGGGTTCACCAAGGCCACCGGCATCCGCATCAACCGCGTGGATGCCGACGACGCGGGCATCCTGGCCCGCCTCAAGGCCGAGGGCACCGCCTCCCCCGCCGACGTGATCCTGCTGGTGGACGCGGCCCGCCTGTACAAGGGCGAGGTGGACGGCCTCTTCCAGCCCATCAAGTCGCAGGTGCTCAACGACGCCATCCCGGCCAACCTGCGCAGCGCGCCGGCCGCCGACGGCGGCATCGCCTGGTTCGGCCTGTCCACCCGCGCGCGCGTGATCGTCTACAACAAGGCCAAGATGCAGAAGGCGGACGTCGACACCTACGAGGAACTCGGCGACCCCAAGAACAAGGGCAAGCTGTGCATCCGCTCCGGCTCGCACCCCTACAACCTGAGCCTGTTCGGCGCCGTGACCGAGCACATGGGCGAACAGAAGGCCGAGGCCTGGCTCAAGGGCATGGTCGCCAACCTGGCGCGCCCGCCCAAAGGCGGCGACACCGACCAGATCAAGGCCGTGGCGGCCGGCGAATGCGACATCGCCGTCAGCAACAGCTACTACCTCGCCCGCCTGATGCGCTCCACCAAGCCCGAGGACCAGGCCGTGGTGAGCAAGGTGGCCGTGGTGTTCCCCAACCAGGACTCCTGGGGCACCCACCTGAACATCGCCGGCGGCGCCGTCGCCAAGCACGCGAAGAACCAGGCCAACGCGATCAAGTTCCTGGAATACCTGGCCAGCCCGGAAGCGCAGAACTACTTCGCCAACGGCAACAACGAATGGCCTGCCGCCAAGGGCGTGACGCTGGACAACCCCGCCCTCAAGACCATGACCGGCGGCGCGCCCTTCAAGAGCGAAACCATCCCGATCAGCGCCGTGGGCGCCAACATGACCAAGGTGCAGCAGATGCTGGACCGCGTGGGCTTCCAGTAAGGCAGGAGCCCCCTGCCCTTGCAAGCCCGGCTGGTCCGGGCTTTTTTTGTTCCCGTACAGGCATAATTGACGTTTACGTCAACGTCACTTACTGGAGGCATTTCATGGACATCAAGGGCAAGGTATTCATCGTCACGGGCGGCGCATCGGGCCTGGGCGAAGGCACGGCGCGCATGCTGGCGGCACAGGGCGGCAAGGTCGTCATCGCCGACATGCAGGCGGAAAAAGGCGAGGCCGTGGCCAAGGAGATCGGCGGCGCTTTCGTGAAATGCGACGTGAGCAGCGAGGCCGACGGCCAGGCCGTGGTGGCCAAGGCGGTGTCCCTGGGCAAGCTGATGGGCCTGGTCAACTGTGCCGGCATCGCGCCCGCGGAAAAAACCGTGGGCAAGAACGGCGCCCATGCGCTGGCCGTGTTCAGCAAGACCATCACCGTGAACCTGATCGGCAGCTTCAACATGATCCGCCTGGCCGCGGAGGCCATGAGCAAGAACGACCCCGAGCCCACTGGCGAGCGCGGCGCATTGATCTCCACCGCCAGCGTCGCCGCCTATGACGGCCAGATCGGCCAGGCCGCCTATTCCGCCTCGAAGGGCGGCGTGGTCGGCATGACCCTGCCCATCGCCCGTGACCTGGCGCGCAGCGGCATCCGCAACATGACCATCGCCCCCGGCATCTTCGGCACGCCCATGCTGTTCGGCATGCCCCAGGAAGTGCAGGACGCGCTGGCCGCAGGCGTGCCCTTCCCCAGCCGCCTGGGCACGCCACAGGACTATGCCAAGCTGGTGCAGCACATCTTCGAGAACGACATGCTCAATGGCGAAGTGATCCGCCTCGATGGCGCGATCCGTCTTGCGCCGAAGTGATGTGACGGCACAAAAGCAAAAGGGCTGCATCTTGCGATGCAGCCCTTTTTTGTTCTGGCGGAGTGGACGTCTGCGGGCTTAGGGTCTCACATCGCCCCACTTAGTCCGCAATTAAGGCAGAAACAAAGGCCAACGAGCAAGTATCGCCTCACTTCGTTTCGTCAGATGTCATCAAACATCCCCCCTGGACGGGGATCGCGATGGGGGTTGACAGCTTGGGCGGAGATGCCATGTTGCCCGCCCCAGAACAAATTCTCGCACCCGAGACGGGGGGGCGGCAAGAGATCAGCTCCACCCGTGCAAAAGAGCGACTACACCGCGACTGTAGTCGTACTCTGTTGAAACTTTTCGGCTCGAGCGCTTCCACCGGACATCTCGCTCGCACTACAGTCGAACTACAGTTTCATTCCAGTCGCGATGCAATGCGCCCATTGGCGCTACGCATGTCATTCGTCGCAACACCACGACGCCCAGTCCTCCATCAAGTGCCAACGCTCTTCCAGCAGATCCGTCCTGCGGTAGGCGTTTTCGGTTGAGGAACCGATTCGATAGGCAAGCGCCATTTCAGCGCACGAAACCCTCATGTCCTTCAGCGGCATCGCTGAATGGTGTGCCAAGGGATGGAGCCGATTAGGGCCTGGCAAAAGCATCTCCAGGTGACCTACCCCACGCGGCAGGATTGTGACCCTCGCGATACCCGCACGTGCATATTGATACTCCTGATAAACGCGATGCTCACCACGGCGACTACGTCTGGACCGTCATCCCGGTACAGCAGCGTCAGGCGTACATGGACACGCTGGAGCGAGCCAGTTCTTATGGCGAAATCGAACCGTTTGCGAGCTTCTTCGCCAAGCTGACCGCTGAGCAGGCATCTGATCCCTTGCCCCGGCCAACCTGATCTTGCGGTGTGCGAACGCTCTCAGGCGGCGACCGGTGCTGCTACGAGAACGCGGATCACCCTGTGGTCGGGCTGTCACGCCCTTGCTGTTCGATCCAGGCGCGGATGTCTTCCACCCTCCAGGCCGTAATACGGTCAGAGATCCTGATCGGCTCGGGAAACGTCTTGGCCCTGACCCTACGCCACAGGGTCGAATGAGAAAACGGCAGAAACACCAGCAGACGCGACTCGCGCACGAAGCCGGTGTGCGGCAAGATGGGGGTCACATCGCTGGCGACCTGGGTAGGTGGGACAACTTGCGAAGTGGGTGATGGAGTTGCTGTGGGCATGATCCGGTCCTCGTGGGCACGAAATGTTACGACTCCCTCTATCGCGAACGTGTTCCCAAGCGTGACGGTGATGCCGAGTCCCAGCCCCGTTTCTACTAGGCAGGCGCTTGAGCAGTTTGCAAAATATATCCCCTAGGATACAATTTCGGCCAAACAGCCGATTTATGACGCCCAAGGGACACATGACCACGCTACTCGACATCGCCGAAGTGCTGAAAGACGCCCGCAAGAAGGCAGGCCTCAGCCAGGACGAACTCGCCCAGCGCGCGGGTGTCTCGCGCACAACCGTTGCCCGCATGGAGACCGCGGCCAAAGGCGACATGAGCGTGTCTGCCCTGGTCCGGTTGCTTGAAGCCGCAGGGTATGACCTGAAGGCCGTGAAGCAGGGCCATGTCCGCACCGTCGAGGACATCCTCGCCGAGCAGCGGCAGGGTGATGTGCCGTGAGGCTTGACGTCCAGGTCAGCGGCCGGCTCGTCGCGCAACTCTACCGCGAGCGCGATGAATACGTGCTGAAGTACCTGCCCGGCACCGCCGAGGTGGATTTCGTCAGCCTGACCATGCCCGTGCGCGAGACGCCCTGGCGCTGGCCGCGCGACCTGCACCCGTTCTTTCGCCAGAACCTGCCCGAGGGCTATCTGCTGAGCATCATCCGAGAGGAGTTCGGCCCCCAGCTCGATGGCACCGACCTGTCGCTGCTGGCCGTGGTCGGTGGCAGCGGGATCGGCCGCGTCACGGTCACGCCCGAAGGCGCCACGCCCGGCCAGGATCTGGCGCCGCTGGACATCGCACAACTGCTCAAGGGGGAGAACTCCACGGAGCACTTCGCCGGGCTGGTGCGCCGCTATGCCCGTGCATCGATCTCCGGCATGGTGCCCAAGTTTCTCGCGCCCGAGTCCGCTGATGGCACGCAGCCCGTCCCGATGGGCAAGCCCACGCTGCGAACCAGCCGGCACATCGTCAAGGGCTCGGACGAGAGCACCCCCTACCTGGGCTTCAACGAGTTCTACAGCATGCGCGTGCTGGAGCGGCTGAACGTGGTGCCGGTCGCCAGAACGCAGATGTCCGACGATGGGCGCGTGCTGATCGTCGAGCGTTTCGATGTCGATGCCGACGGTGTACCCACCCATGGGCTCGAGGATGCCTGCAGCCTGTTGGGCCTGCCGCCCCACGAGAAGTACGCCACGACCACGGAGAAGGTTCTGAACGCCACACGCGCCTACCTCCCACCAGCCCGTGTCCGGGCGCAACTCGAGCACCTGGGCTGGCACCTGCTGACGAACTACGTGGTACGCAACGCCGACTGCCACGCGAAGAACATTTCGCTGTACTACACGTCGCTCTCCGATGTCGGCTACACGCCGGTCTACGACATCGTGACCACGCAGGCCTATCCGCGCTATGCCGCAAATCCACCGGGGCTTTCGATCGACGGCCGCCAGACCTGGGCCGCTGGGAAGGCGCTTGAGCGCTTTTTCAACACGCGCCTCGGCATCGCGCCACGCCGCTATGCCGAGATGGTCGAGCAGTTGTGCGAATCGGCAGTGGAGGTCGGCAGGGAGGTGATCGCCGCTGGCAAGAACGAGCCGCGCTGGCGCGATACGGCAAAGCAGATGGTGCATGCCTGGAACGAGGGGATGTCATCGCTGCGCAGCCCCAAGCAGGCAACCCCGTTCAAGGGGCTCGACCAGGCGATCGCCGAGGCAGGCTTCTCGGCCCCCGAGACGGCCAAGCCGCGGCGGGAGGTCATTGGACGCTCCGAATTGCTGGCCCCGCGCGGACGCAAGCGATAGCGCGGGCCTGGCATCCTGCCACGCACACCACCACGGCATCGTGGTCGGGCAGTGTGCACAAGGCTGGAAACGCCACTCCAGTTGTCTGAATCGCCCCGGCATTCGTGGAGGCCAGTTGGTGTGAGTCAGGCCGGCATGGCTTGACTGGCGAGTTGCCGATGGTAGTTTGCCTCGGCTTCAGCCGGCGGGATGTAGCCGATGGGCTCCAGCAGCCGGTGGTGGTTGAACCATGAGACCCATTCGAGCGTGGCAAGTTCGACCGACTCCTTGGTCTTCCATGGCGTGCGTCGATGGATCAGCTCGGTCTTGTACAGGCCGTTGATTGTCTCGGCCATGGCGTTGTCGTAGCTGTCGCCCTTGGAGCCCACCGAGGGCTCGATGCCAGCCTCGGCCAGCCGCTCGGAGTAGCGGATGCTGACGTATTGCGAGCCCCTGTCCGAGCGATGGATCAGCGCACCGTCGCGCTCGGGTTTACGCGCATACAGCGCCTGCTCCAGCGCGTCGAGTACGAAGTCGGTTCGCATCGAACTGCTGACCCGCCAGCCGACGATGAAGCGCGCGTAGACGTCGATCACGAAGGCCACATAGACCATGCCCTGCCAGGTCGAGACATAAGTGAAGTCGCTGACCCAGAGCTGGTTCGGTCGATCGGACTGGAACTGCTGGTTTACGCGATCCAGCGGACAGGGTGCGTTGGCGTCGGGCACTGTGGTGCGAACCCGCTTGCCGCGCCGGGCGCCTTCCAGCCCCTTGAGCCGCATCAGCCGCTGGACCGTGCAGCGCGCCACGGCCACGCCCTCGCGGCGCATCTGCCGCCAGACCTTGCGATAGCCGTAGACCTGCAAATTGCTGGTCCAGACGCGCTCGATCTGAGGAGCGAGCATGGCATCGCGCTGGGCTCTGGCCGGCAGCAGCGCCGGGTTGCGCTGACGCGCCGCATGGCGCCAGTAGCCCGACAGGGCAATCCGCAAGGCCTTGCAGATCGGCTCGACCCCGTAGTGCTCGCGCTGCTCGTCAATGAAGGCCTTCACTTCTTGTGGTGGCGGTCGAGCTCCGCCTTCGCGAAATATGCGCTGGCCAGCTTCAAAATCTCGTTGGTCTAGCGCAGCTCGCGAACCTCGCGCTCCAGCTCCTTGATGCGCTGCTGCTCGGCCGTGGTCGGGCCCGGGCGCAGGCCTTCGTCACGCTCGGCCTGGCGCACCCAGCGGCGCAGCGTCTCGGCTGTGCAGCCGATCTTGGCCGATATCGACTCGATGGCCGCCCATTGCGATTCGTGCTGGCCCTGGGACTCCAGGACCATGCGCACCGAGCGCTCAACGACTTCGGGGGAATACTTCGGGGACTTCCTCATAGCTCCATTCTCAAACGAAGGAGCCTCCTCTATTCCCGGGGCGATTCAATCGTGGCATTTTGCGCATCGCGATATCGGACGGTGCCATTGAGCCCCGTTTGTCGACACTGCTTGCACGTTGCCGAGCGGAGGAGCCGGAACTAGAAGTGCGCATGAGCGAGATGTCCCTTTCCACGCAGTTGCGTGGCCTGCGCAATGGCTACTTTGACGTTGGCATCGCGCTTTCAAGCGACGGCAGGGCCGACATCGTTGCCGAACCCATGTGGATCGACCCCCTGTTGGTGGCAATCCCATTGGGCCATCCGCTGGCGGCCTTTCCTCGTGTCCCCTTGCCGAACTCATCCGGTATCCGCTCATCGTGTGCGATCCCCAGTTACGCGAAGGTTGCAGCCAGCAAATCACTCGCCTTCTGCAAAGCCAGGGAACCGAACCGATCATTGCCGAATACGCAGGATCGCTGGAAATGATGCTGGCCTTGGTCGCAGTTGGGTATGGTGTGGGATTTGTGACTAGCGCGCAGAAGGGAACCTGCCTCCACCCAACCGTGGTGTTGCGAGCCATAGATGCAAGCGAAGCAACCATGACCACATCCCTGTTAAGGCTGGCCACCAACGAGTCGGAGTTAAGTTAGTGCAACGGTTTATCGCCCGCCTCCAAAACCAACAACCTCAGCACTTAGAAGATCCCAGCATCATGGTGTAGGCATAGACGATACAACTGTCAAATTGCGCTCCGTCTCCGCCATCAGGTCGGCCGCACTGCAACCTAAAGCCTTCGCAGTTCTCAAAATCAATGCCAGCGTCGGCATGTGCTCGCCCCGCTCAATCTTGCCCATGTGGGAGCGTTCTATGCCGGCCTCTTCTGCCAGGATTTCCTGCGCGAGACCCCGTGCCAAGCGCGCGCTGCGCACAGCTGCGCCAAAGGCCCTTGCGGGCTCGGTCTCGTAGGTCGTAGTGCCAGCAGGCCTTCCGCGCTGTATCGATCGCTTCTGCATCATCGAAGCGTCGAGTGACTGGCGCCTTTAAACCACGTTAAACTTAACTCATGCTCACCGGAGCATGCGCTGCAGAAGGATTGTCGATTTCCGCTAAAGACTGGACTGCCCCCGTTAAATCTGGACTCGTCCGGTAGATCCTGGACTGGAAAACGGGACAAGGAGGATCTGCGTGATATCCCCTCAGACGCTGAACATCGCGTTGTCTGACTGCTTGGCCTATCTTCGCTTGTCGGAGCCGTTGGCAGAACTGCAGCGGCGAAACCCTGACATCCACATTCGCCTTCGGGAACGGAATTTGGCCCAGCTGCACCGCGGCCTGAGCACCGGCGCGTTCAACGTCGGCCTATGCCAATCACCCGGAGCCCCCGTCGGTATTGAAGCATCTCCTCTATGGCGAGAACCGTTGGTGCTTGCCGCCTCTATAAACCATCCCCTGATGGCTGACCAAGCAGCTATGCTCAACCCCCTGCCCCCCTTCACGTGGGTCACCCTGGATCGGGAGGCCTACGCAGGCTACCGCGATCAGGTGGATCCGCTGCTGCTCAGCGGCAGGAATGCCCGACCGTCAAGCATCATCACGGCGCAGTCCTTCGATCTGATGATGACGATGGTGGCCGCTGGATACGGGGTTTGCCTGGCACCGATGTCCCATGTCCAGCGCTACCGCGCCTTCGGCATTGCCTGGCGGCAGATTGAAGCCCCACCGATAACCTTGACCACCTACCTCTTGCATCGGAAGGATGCCAGTAACGACATGCTCAAAGGGCTGGTGGACGCGCTTCTGGCGACCTCCTGATCGCAGGCAGAGTTACCTCGTTGCCCAACGCGTGGAAGCACGGGAACTACGAAAACCCCACGCCCGCCCCTCGCACTTCGCGCCCAAGTCGCGCAACAGGCGCTTCTGGGACTGCGCGCGCAGCGAATTTCCCGGCCGGAGCGCCCTACTTCGCTTAGCAACCACAGCCGAATTTGCAACTATTGGTGATGGCAAAGGGGGGCCATACGACCACATCGCACGCTTCCGATTGGCTATAGATTGGCAATAGGAGCGCTTGCCGCAAGCGCAGAAAAGAAAAAAGCCTAAGTGGATCAACCACTTAGGCCTTGTAACTGGCGGAGTGGACGGGACTCGAACCCGCGACCCCCGGCGTGACAGGCCGGTATTCTAACCAACTGAACTACCACTCCTTGGCAGGAAGCTTCGCAGCTATTTTCATAGCATCAAGCGCTTCAAACTTGGCGACCCTACGGGGATTCGAACCCCGGTACTCACCGTGAAAGGGTGATGTCCTAGGCCTCTAGACGATAGGGTCGTAACCTGGACGGACTGAATTCTTGGTGGAGGTAAACGGGATCGAACCGATGACCTCTTGCATGCCATGCAAGCGCTCTCCCAGCTGAGCTATACCCCCACGATTCCTTTTTTCTCTGGCTCTGGATTTATGCCAAAGAAAAACCCTTGCACATCAAAGACCTGCAAGGGCTTTTGACTGGCGGAGTGGACGGGACTCGAACCCGCGACCCCCGGCGTGACAGGCCGGTATTCTAACCAACTGAACTACCACTCCTGGCAGACAGCTTTTGCGGCTCTTGCGAGCCCAAGTGCTGCAAACTTGGCGACCCTACGGGGATTCGAACCCCGGTACTCACCGTGAAAGGGTGATGTCCTAGGCCTCTAGACGATAGGGTCAAAACCTAAAACTATTCCGATGTGGTGGAGGTAAACGGGATCGAACCGATGACCTCTTGCATGCCATGCAAGCGCTCTCCCAGCTGAGCTATACCCCCACTAATCACAACAACCACATTGTGTTTGTTGTCATCATCTGAGCCTTGAATTATAGACTGGTTTTCAGCGCTTTCGCAAACGCGCTACAACTTTTTCGCGTCCTACAAGTTCGAGCACCGCATCGACCGAGGGCGTGTGCGCCGTGCCCAGCGTGAGCACGCGCACGGGCATGGCGAGCTGCGGCATCTTGAGGCCCTGGGCCTTGAGCACGTCCTTGAGGGCGGCGGCGATGGCGTCCTTGTTCCACTCCACCGTTTCCATGGCAGCGGCGAAGGCGTCGAGCGCCGGGGCGGCGGCCTCGGTGATGTGCTTGGCGTAGTCGTCGGCGTTGCGCTCGATAGCGTCCGCGTAGAACAGGCGCGCCCAGTTCGCCAGGTCCACCAGGGTGTCGCAGCGATCCTTGAACAGGCCGCAGATACGCGGCAGGCGCTCGTCGGCCGCCACGCCCGCGAGGAAGGGCTGGAGCATGTCGGCCAGCAGCGCATCGTCCATGGCCTTGAGGTGCTGGGCGTTCACCCAGCGCAGCTTGGCCTCGTCGAACTGCGCGGCGCTCTTGCCCAGGTGGTCGAGGTTGAACCACTGCAGGAACTGTTCGCGGCTGAAGATTTCGTCGTCGCCATGGCTCCAGCCCAGGCGGGCGAGGTAGTTGACCATGGCATCGGGAAGGTAGCCCTCGTCGCGGTACTGCGTGACGGGCTTGGCGCCGTTGCGCTTGCTCATCTTCTCGCCCTGCTCGTTGAGCACGGTGGGCAGGTGGGCATAGACGGGCGGCTCCTTGCCCAGGGCGCGGAAGATATTGATCTGGCGCGGCGTGTTGTTCACGTGGTCGTCGCCGCGGATCACGTGGGTGATGGCCATGTCGATGTCATCGACCACCACGCAGAAGTTGTACGTCGGCGTGCCGTCCGGGCGGGCGATCACGAGGTCGTCCAGCTCGTCGTTGCGGATCTCGATGCGGCCCTTGACCTTGTCGTCCCAGGCCACCACCCCGCCCTGCGGGTTCTTGAAGCGCAGCACGGGCTGCACGCCCTCGGGCACGGGCGGCAGGGTCTTGCCGGGCTCGGGGCGCCAGGTGCCGTCGTAGCGCGGCTTTTCCTTGGCGGCCATCTGCTTTTCGCGCAGGGCATCGAGTTCGGCCACGCTCATGTAGCAGGGGTAGACGTGGCCCGCGGCCTGCAGGTCGGCGAGCACGGCCTTGTAGCGGTCCATGCGCTGCATCTGGTAGTACGGGCCTTCGTCGTGGTCCAGGCCCAGCCAGGCCATGCCTTCGATGATCACGTCCACGGCGGCCTGGGTGGAACGTTCCAGGTCGGTGTCCTCGATGCGCAGGATGAAGTCGCCGCCCGTGGCGCGGGCGAAGGCCCAGGGATAGAGCGCCGAGCGGATGTTGCCCAGGTGGATGAAGCCCGTGGGGGACGGGGCGAAGCGGGTGCGGGTTTTCTGCGGGGTCGTCATGTGTTCTGCTTCAAAAACAGGAGCTGCTTGCGCTTTTCATTCCTTGGTTTCGATATGTTTTCATATGGAAATCCTTGTACGGCAAGCGCAAGGCGCTCATTTTTTTAATTGTCCTGGGCATTCGGCAGGGCCAGGCGCGAGGTGTCTTCCTCGCCCTCTTCCACGCCCACGCGGCCCTCGTTGAGGCTGGCGATGGAATCCGCCGTGATGTCGCCGGTCACGTACACGCCGTCGAAGCACGATGCGTCGAAGCCCGCGATGGCGCCGTTGAGCGAGCCCACCGCCTTCTTCATGCCGTCCACGTCCTGGTAGATGAGCGCGTCGCAGCCGATGGACTGGCGCACTTCCTCGACGGTGCGGCCGTGGGCCACCAGCTCGCTGCTGGTGGGCATGTCGATGCCGTAGACGTTGGGGTAGCGCACGGGCGGCGCGGCGCTGGCCAGGTACACCTTGCGCGCGCCCGCATCGCGCGCCATCTGCACGATCTCGCGGCTGGTGGTGCCGCGCACGATGGAGTCATCCACCAGCAGCACGTTGCGGCCCTTGAATTCGCTGGCGATCACGTTGAGCTTCTGGCGCACGGATTTCTTGCGCACGCCCTGCCCCGGCATGATGAAGGTGCGGCCCACGTAGCGGTTCTTGACGAAGCCTTCGCGGTACGGGATGCCCAGCAGGTGCGCGAGCTGCGTGGCGCTCGGGCGGCTGGATTCGGGGATGGGGATGATGACGTCGATCTCGTTGGGCGGCACGGTGGAGATGACGCGCTTGGCCAGCGCCTCGCCCAGGTTCAGGCGGGCCTGGTAGACGGAGATGCCGTCGAGCACCGAGTCGGGCCGCGCCAGGTAGACGAATTCGAAGATGCAGGGGTTCAGCTGCGGCTTGTCGGCGCACTGGCGCGCGTGGATCTGCCCGTCCAGCGTGACGAAGATCGCCTCGCCGGGGTCGATGTTGCGCTCGAACACGTGCGAGGTGCCTTCCAGCGCCACGGATTCGCTGCCCACCATGACCGTGCCGTCCTGGCTGCGCCCCATGGCCAGCGGGCGGATGCCGTGCGGGTCGCGGAAGGCCAGCAGCCCATGGCCCGCGATGAGCGCGATCACGGCGTACGAGCCCTTGATGCGCTGGTGCACGGCGCGCACGGCCGTGAACACGTCCTCGGGCTGCAGCGGCACGCCGCGCGTGGCGCGCTCCAGCTCGTGCGCGAATACGTTGAGCAGCACCTCCGAGTCGCTCTCGGTGTTGGTGTGGCGGTGGTCGGTCTGGAACAGCTCGGTGCGCAGCTGGCGCGCGTTGGTCAGGTTGCCGTTGTGCACCAGCACGATGCCGAAGGGCGCGTTGACGTAGAAGGGCTGCGCCTCTTCCTCGCTATAGGCGTTGCCCGCCGTGGGGTAGCGCACCTGGCCCAGGCCCACGTTGCCCGGCAGCGCGCGCATGTTGCGCGTGCGGAACACGTCGCGCACCATGCCCTTGGCCTTGTGCATGAAGAACTTGCGGCCCTGCTGGGTGACGATGCCCGCCGCGTCCTGGCCCCGATGCTGCAGGAGCAGCAGGGCGTCATAGATCAGCTGGTTGACGGGCGCAGGACTGACGACGCCGACGATTCCACACATAGTTGTATTCCATCCATCAAGAAGGCAGATGTCTGCCAAATTCTTCCGGCAGCGCCGGTTTCAAGCCCCTGAGCATTTCCGCCAGGACCGGAGCCCCCTGGGATTCCTGCCACCAGGGCGCTTCGTGCAAGGAGGTGAGCCCCGCCACCACGGCCACCGCCAGCAGCAGCACCAGGCCCCGCAGCACGCCGAAGACGGCGCCCAGCGTCCGGTCCGCCGGGCGCAGGCCGATCGCCTCCACCAGCTTCTTGGCCAGCCAGGTCAGGAAGCCGCAGACGAACACCGACGCCACGAACACCACCACGAAACCCGCCGCATAGCGCAGCGCGCCGGCCGACTCGCCCATGGGCAGCAGCGCGGCCATGTCGGCGGCGAACCACTGCGCCACGAAGAACGACACCACCCATCCGAGCAGGGACAGCACCTCGAACACCAGCCCGCGCCAGGCGCCGACGAGCATCGACGCCAGCAGCACCGCCACGAAAATCCAGTCCAGTGCCGCCACGGTCCGGCAGGGGCTCAGAGCGTCAGCACGGAGGCCGACAAGTCCAGCGCCTTGATGCGCGCGGCCGCCTTGTCCGCTTCGGCCCGGCTGGTGAACGGCCCCACGCGCACGCGGGTGAACTTGCCTGCCACCTGGGTATAGGTCTTGAGCCCGGCGCGCTCCACCTTCAGGCGCACCTCGCGGGCCTTGGCCGCGTCCTCGAACGCACCGACCTGCACGATGAAGCGCTCATCGGCGGCTGCTGCAGCGGCTGCGGGCTCCGCAGCACGGCCTTCCAGCAGGGCGCGGGCGCGCGCGGCATCGTCGGGCCGCTGCGGGGCGGGCTTGTTCTCGGCAGGGGCCGGCGGCTTGGGTTCGGGCTTGGGCTCCGGCCTGGCGGGCGCTGGAGCGGGGGCGGCTGCGGCCGGCCGCGAAGCCGCCGGGCGGGCCGACGGCACGATCTCCTCGCCATCCGTCAGGCCATTGCTGGCGGCGCTGCTGCGCGCGGGGGCGGAGGGAACGGCGGGCGCTGCCGGCGGCTTGGCGGCCGCGGCCTGCTGCTCCACCGGCGCGGGCACCACCAGGGGCGCGACCTTGTTGCGGTCCGGGATCTCGATGGGAATGTCCACCGGAATCGGCCGGGGCTGGGTGTCGAACAGCATGGGAAAGCCGATCACCCCGATCAGCACCAGCACGGCCGCACCGATCAGCCGGTGGCGGGCGCGCCGGCGCATCACCTCGATGCTCTCGGCCTGGGGGGTGCTGCGCGGGCGCCGGGCCGTCTTTTCGGCCTGTGGCTGCTCGCCTTGGCCGGGCCACCGAAACTTGAAAAATGCCATGGAGTTACGACTCGTGCAGGCCCGAAAGCTGCCCTATTGGTCCAGATGCTTGGCGTGCAGGCGCGGCGTTCCGTTGATCAGCACACCACCCACCGTGTAAAACGAGCCAAAGACCACGATTCTATCAGCGGGGTCCGCCGCGGCGACGGCCGCCTGCAGGGCCGCCATGGGGTCCGCGTGCAGGCTGGAGTGCACCTCGCGGCGCCCGCCCGCCACCATCTGAAGGGCGTTCCACTTCTGCTGCAGGGCGGCGGCCGTCTCGGCGCGCGGGGTGGGCAGGTTGGTGAAATACCAGCGGTCCACCAGCGGCCCCACCTTGGCCAGCATGGGCGCCAGATCCTTGTCCGCCATAGCGCCGAAAACGGCGTGCGTGGTGGGGAAAAAACCCATGGCGTCCAGGTTGGCCGTGAGCGCGGCCACGGAGTGCGGGTTGTGCGCCACGTCCAGCACCAGCGTGGGCTGGCCCGGCACGATCTGGAAGCGCCCGGGCAGCTCGACCATGGCCATGCCGTTGCGCACGGCCTGGGCCGTGACCGGGAGGCGGTCGCGCAGGGCCTCCAGCGCGGCCAGCACGCCCGAGGCGTTGATGAGCTGGTTGGCGCCGCGCAGCGCCGGGTAGGCCAGGCCCGCGTAGCGGCGGCCGCGCCCGGCCCAGCTCCACTGCTGCTTGTCGCCCGAGAAGTTGAAGTCCTTGCCGAAGCGCCAGAGGTCGGCGCCGATCTCCAGCGCGTGGTCCACCACGCTCTGCGGCGCCATGGGGTCGCTCACCACCGCCGGGCGGCCGGTGCGCATGATGCCGGCCTTCTCGCGGCCGATGCTCTCGCGGTCCGGCCCCAGGTATTCGGTGTGGTCGATGTCGATGCTGGTGATGACGGCGCAGTCGGCATCGACCACGTTGGTGGCGTCCAGCCGCCCGCCCAGGCCCACTTCGAGGATGACCACGTCCAGCCGCGAATGGCTCATGAGCCGCAGGATGGCGAGCGTGGTGAACTCGAAGTAGGTCAGCGAGACTTCATCGCCGTTTTGCGTCCTGGCGCTTTCCACGGCTGCGAAGTGCGCTATCAGATCGGTAGCATTCACGATCTCGCCGTGGATGCGGCAGCGCTCCTCGAAATGCACGAGGTGCGGCGACGTGTACACCCCCGTGCGGTAGCCCGCCTGCAGCGCCACGGCCTCCAGCATGGCGCAGGTGGAGCCTTTGCCGTTGGTGCCCGCCACGGTGATCACGGGGCAGTCGAAGGCCAGGTCCATGCGGCGCGCCACTTCGCGCACGCGCTCCAGGCCCATGTCGATGTTCTTGGGGTGCAGTTGCTCGCAGTGGGCGAGCCAGCCTGGCAGGGTCTGGGGGAATGTGTGCATAGGGGGCAGAATTGTCGCCCATGAGCACTTCCACCATCACCCTCTACGGCATTCCCAACTGCGACACCGTCAAGAAATCCCGCGCCTGGTTCGCGGAGCACGGGCTGGACTGCGCCTTCCACGACTTCAAGAAACAGGGCGTCCCGGCGGACCGCCTGCCCGGCTGGATGGACGCAGTGGGCTGGGAAAAGCTGGTCAACCGCCAGGGAACCACCTGGCGCAAGCTGGACTCCCACACCCAGGCTGCCGTGCAGGACGAGGACAGCGCCAGCACCCTGATGCAGGCCCAGCCCAGCGTGATCAAGCGCCCGGTGGTGGAATGGCAGCAAGGTGGCCGTACCCGCGTTTCCGTGGGCTTTGCTCCCGACCAGTGGGAAGCCTGGGCGACAAGTCAGGCGTGAAGACCGGAGAAATTGCACAAATCTTTACGCAGATTTACGGCTCCCGGGTGCTGACTTGACCATGCCGGCCTAAACTTTTCCTCAGTCTGGTGCGTTATGTACCGACCCGAAAGGAGTTTCTCCATGAAGAAGATCGTGATTTTTTCCGCCATGGCCGCCATCGCCACCATGGCCAGCGCCCAGGAACAGGGCCGCGTGCTCTCGGCCACCCCGGTCGTTCAGCAGATCGCCGTGCCCCAGCAGGTGTGCGGCAATGAAACCGTGTACAGCGGCAACCGCACCAGTGGCGCGGGCGCCGTGCTCGGCGCTATCGCGGGTGGCGCGGCCGGCAACGCTATCGGCAAGGGCAGCGGCCGCGCGGCGGCCACCGCCATCGGCCTGATCGGCGGCGCGGTGATAGGCAACAACATCGAAGGCAACGGCCAGCCGCAGTACCAGAACGTGCAGCGCTGTACCACCGAGACGTACTACGAGAACCGCACCGTGGGCTACGACGTGGTCTATGAATACGCGGGCCGCCAGTACACCACGCGCACCCAGAACGACCCGGGCCGCTGGATCCCCGTGAGCGTGCAGCCCGCCGCCGCGCCCGCCCCGGTCTATTCCAGCCAGCCCGGCGTGGTCACCACCACGACCTACCCCGCGTACCAGCAGCCGCCCACCTACGTGAGCCCCCCGGTCACGGTGATCGAGTACGGCTACGACAGCCGTCCCTACTACCCGCACCACCGCAACCCCTACTGGCGCTGAGGCGGCAGCATGCAGAAGAAGAGCCCCATCGGGGCTCTTCCTGCTTTGGGACTCTAAAATGCCGGGTTTCCTTCCTCCAACCTACCAGCGCATCCATGACCACCGAAAAGATCGACGGCGTGTCCGTCACCACCCAGGCCAATGTGTATTTCGACGGCAAGTGCGTGAGCCACGGCATCACCTTCCCTGATGGCACGAAGAAGTCGGTGGGCGTGGTGCTGCCCGCCACGCTCACGTTCAACACCGGCGCGCCCGAGATCATGGAATGCGTGGCGGGCTCCTGCGAATACAAGCTGGCGGGCAGCGATGCCTGGGTGAAGTCGTCCGCGGGCGAGAAGTTCAGCGTGCCAGGCAACTCCAGGTTCGACATCCGCGTGACCGAGGCCTACCACTACATCTGCCACTTCGGCTGAACCGACGAAAGCCCTGACACCATGGCCACCATCCTGCAAAACCTGCCCAAGGGGCAGAAAGTCGGCATCGCCTTCTCGGGCGGCCTCGACACCAGCGCCGCGCTGCGCTGGATGAAGAACAAGGGCGCCCTGCCCTATGCCTACACCGCCAACCTGGGCCAGCCCGACGAGCCCGACTACGACGCCATTCCCCGCAAGGCCATGGAGTACGGCGCCGAAAAGGCCCGCCTGATCGACTGCCGCACGCAGCTCGCCCACGAAGGCATCGCCGCGCTGCAGGCCGGCGCCTTCCACGTGCGCACCGCCGGCGCCACCTACTTCAACACCACGCCCCTGGGCCGCGCCGTGACCGGCACCATGCTGGTGGCCGCCATGAAGGAAGACGACGTCCACATCTGGGGCGACGGCTCCACCTTCAAGGGCAACGACATCGAGCGCTTCTACCGCTACGGCCTGCTGACCAACCCGTCTCTGAAGATCTACAAGCCCTGGCTGGACCAGCTCTTCATCGACGAGCTGGGCGGCCGCGCCGAAATGTCGGCCTTCATGACCAAGGAAGGCTTCGGCTACAAGATGAGCGCCGAGAAGGCGTACAGCACCGACAGCAACATGCTCGGCGCCACGCACGAGGCCAAGGACCTGGAGTTCCTCAACAGCGGCATCCGCATCGTGAACCCCATCATGGGCGTCGCGTTCTGGAAGGACGACGTGCCAGTGAAGGCCGAGGAAGTCTCCGTGCGCTTCGAGGAAGGCCAGCCCGTGGCCCTCAACGGCGTGGAGTTCAGCGACCCGGTGGAGCTGTTCCTGGAAGCCAACCGCATCGGCGGCCGCCACGGCCTGGGCATGTGCGACCAGATCGAGAACCGCATCATCGAGGCCAAGAGCCGCGGCATCTACGAAGCCCCGGGCCTGGCCCTGCTGCACATCGCCTACGAGCGCCTGGTCAGCGGCATCCACAACGAGGACACCATCGAGCAGTACCGCATGAACGGCCTCAAGCTCGGCCGCCTGCTCTACCAGGGCCGCTGGTTTGACCCCCAGGCCATCATGCTGCGCGAAACCGCCCAGCGCTGGGTGGCCCGCGCCGTGACCGGCACCGTGGTGCTGGAGCTGCGCCGCGGCAACGACTATTCCATCCTGAACACCGAGAGCCCCAACCTGACCTACGCGCCCGAGCGCCTGTCGATGGAGAAGGTGGAAGACGCGCCGTTCTCGCCGCTGGATCGCATCGGCCAGCTCACCATGCGCAATCTCGACATCGTGGACACGCGCGGCAAGCTGGGCGTGTATTCCAAGGCCGGGCTGCTGTCGCTGGGCGGCAATGCGGCGCTGGCGCAACTGGAAGACGGCTCCAAGAAATAATCCAAGCCAAATTGGCCTCCAGCGCTTATCTATCAAGCGCTGGCAGCTATCAAATCAAAAGCAACCGCCCGGCCTCACCCGCCGGGCGGTTTTGTTTTTTCCTACGATAGCCGTTCCAACCACTTCCAAAGAAGAAAGAGCAATGAGCGAACAGCAACAGTCGGCACAGAAAGTGGCCATCGTGGTGGCGGGCGGCAGCGGCATGGGCGCGGCCGCCGCGAAAGCACTGCATTCGGCGGGCTTCGCCATCGGCATCCTGTCGTCGTCCGGCAAGGGCGAGGCGCTGGCCCAGCAACTGGGCGGCGTGGGCGTGACCGGCTCCAACCAGAACGTGGCCGACCTGCAAAAGCTGGTGGACGCCGCGTTTCAGCGCTGGGGCCGCATCGACGTGCTGGTCAACGGCGCGGGCCACGGCCCCAAGGGCAAGCTGCTGGAGATCAGCGACGCGGACTGGATCAAGGGGATGGAGGTCTACTTCCTCAACGTGGTGCGCGCCACGCGGCTGGTGGCGCCCATCATGCAGCGCCAGGGCGGCGGCGCCATCATCAACATCTCGTCCGCCTGGGCGTTCGAGCCCTCGGCGATGTTCCCCACCTCGGCCATGGCGCGCTCGGGGCTGGCTGCTTTTACCAAGATCTTCTGCGACGAGTACGGCGCGCACAACATCCGCATGAACAACGTGCTGCCCGGCTGGATCGACAGCCTGCCGGCCACCGAGGCGCGCCGCCAGGCCGTGCCGCTGCAGCGCTACGGCACGGCCGACGAGATCGGCGCGACGGTGGCCTTCCTGGCCTCCGAGGGCGCGGCCTACATCACGGGCCAGAACATCCGGGTGGACGGCGGGCTCATGCGCAGCGTGTGAGCTGCCACTGCGCCCAGCCCTTGGCGCGCAGTTCGCAGGCCGGGCACGCGCCGCAGCCGTGGCCCCAGGCGTGCAGGCGCTCGCGCTCGCCCAGGTAGCAGGTGTGGGAGTCGCGCCGGACCAGCTCCACCAGCGCGTCGCCGCCCAGCGCGTGCGCCAGCGCCCAGGTGGCGGCCTTGTCCAGCCACATGAGCGGCGTTTCCAGCGTCAACGGGCGGTCCACGCCCAGGCTCAGCGCCACCTGCAGGGCCTTGAGCGTGTTGTCGCGGCAGTCGGGGTAGCCCGAGTAGTCGGTCTGCGACATGCCGCCGACCAGCACGTCGAGCCCGCGCCGGTAGGCCAGCGCGGCGGCCAGCGTGAAGAACAGCAGGTTGCGGCCCGGCACGAAAGTGTTGGGCAGGCCGTCGGCCTGCAGGGCGATGGCCACGTCGTCGGTCATGGCGCTCGTGCCCAGTTGGCCGAGCACGTCCACGGTCAGGAGGTGGTCGTCGCCCAGTTGTCCCGGCCACTCCATGCCCTGCAGCCCTTCGCGCAACCGCGCGCGGCAGTCCAGTTCCACGCGGTGGCGCTGGCCATAGTCGAAGCCGATGGTCTCCACATGCGGGTAGCGCGCCAGCGCCCAGGCCAGGCAGGTGGCGGAGTCCTGCCCGCCGGAGAACAGGACCAGCGCGCGTCGGTTCACTGGTGCACCCTTCGGCCTGCGGCCTGTCCCGCCAGGCGGGAGCGAGCTTGCTCGGGGCGGCCCGGCGCGGCGCTCATGCCGCAGCGGGCGCAGGGGGCACGCGCATGGCGCGCACGATGGCCGCGAGCGCCACGCCGTAGGCCGGCACGAACAGCAGCAGGCTCACCACGAGCTTGATGACGTAGTCCACCACGGCGATCTCCACCCAGTTCGCGGCCATGAAGGCGTCGGGGCTGCGCCAGAACGCGATGGCGAAGAACGCCGCCGTGTCCAGCGCCTGCCCGAACACCGAGGCCGCCGCGGGGGCCAGCCACCAGGCCCGGCTTTGCTGGCGGATGCGGTCGAACACCTGGATGTCGAGCAACTGCCCCAGCACGTAGGCCGCGAAGCTGGCGAAGGCGATGCGGAACACGAAGGTGTTGAACGCGGCCAGGGATTCCCAGCCGTTGAAGCGCCCTTCATGGAACAGCACGCCCACCACGTAGGACGCCACGAGCGCCGGCAGCATGGCCCGCGTGATCACGCGCCGCGCGGCCGCCTTGCCGATGAGCCGCACGGTGAGGTCGGTGGCCAGGAAGATGAACGGAAAGCTGAACGCGCCCCAGGTGCTGTGGAAGCCGAACAAGGTGATCGGCAGTTGCACCAGGTAGTTGCTGGCGATGACGATGGCGATGTGAAACGCCACCAGGAGAGAGAGGTAAAACGGCACGCGCGAGGGCGGTGCCTGAACGGATGTCATGGCTGTCCTTTTTGGTGATGGGGGCGAGGGAACCCATGTGGAGGCGAAATTGCCGGGGGCGGATTATAGCCGCTCCGGCAAGGCATCAGAGCCAAATCACGCCCCAGCGCTTGCCAGTCAAGCGCGAGCAGCTATCAAAACAGGAGTCCTAGACCACCACCGGCTCGGGTTCGAGCCGGATGCCGAAGCGCTCGTACACGCTGGTCTGGATGGCGCGGGCCAGCGTCATCACTTCGCCGCCGGTCACGCTCTCGCTGCCGCGCCCGCGGTTGACCAGCACCAGGGCCTGCTTTTCGTACACGCCCGCCTTGCCGATGGACTTGCCCTTCCAGCCGCAGGCGTCGATGAGCCAGCCGGCGGCGAGCTTGATGCTGCCGTCGGGCATGGGGTAGTGCACGATCTTCGGGTCGCGCGCGATGATGTCCTGGCACTGCTCGGGCGAGACCGTGGGGTTCTTGAAGAAGCTGCCGGCATTGCCCACCACCGCCGGGTCGGGCAGCTTGGCGCGGCGGATGTCGCACACCCAGTCGAAGACCTGCTGCGGCGTGGGCACGGCCACGCCGGCCTCGGCGCGCTTGCGCTCCAGGTCCAGGTAGCCCAGCTCCGACTTCCAGGGCCGGGGCAGCCGAAAGCGCACGTGGGTGATCACCGCCCTGCCCGCCAGGCCCATGGCGCCGGGCTGCGCGGGCGCATGCTTGAAGACCGAGTCGCGGTAGCCGAAGCCGCACTGCGCGGCATCGAGCGTGAAGGGCCGGCCCGTGGCGAGGTCGATGGCGTCCAGGGACTCGAAGCGGTCCTGCAGTTCCACGCCGTAGGCGCCGATGTTCTGCACGGGCGAGGCGCCCACGGTGCCGGGGATCAGCGCCAGGTTTTCGAGGCCCGGGCAGCCCTGTGCCAGCGTCCAGGCCACGCAATCGTGCCAGACCTCGCCGGCGCCGGCCTCCACGATCCAGGCCTTCTCGGTCGCTTCGACCAGGCGCAGGCCCTTGATCTCCATCTTGAGCACCACGGCCTGCGTCACGTCGCCCGTCAGGATGATGTTGCTGCCGCCGCCCAGCACGAATTTCGGCGCGCGCGCCAGGGCCGGATCGGCCAGCACGGCCAGCACGTCGGCCACCGAGCGCACGCGCACCAGGGTTTGCGCGCGCGCGGCGATGCCGAAGGTGTTCCAGGGCTGCAAAGGGGCGTTTTTCTCGACTACCATTGGCCCGATTGTCGCACCCGCCTTTGTTTTCCCCCGAGATTGATAGAGAGCCACCATGCCATCTTTTGACACCGTCTGCGAAGCCAACCTGGTCGAAGTGAAGAACGCGGTCGAGAACACCGCCAAGGAAATCGCCACGCGCTTCGACTTCAAGGGCACCTCGGCCAGCATCGAGATCAAGGACAAGGACATCACGCTGATCGGCGACGCCGACTTCCAGCTCACCCAGATCGAGGACGTGCTGCGCAACAAGCTCACCAAGCGCAACGTGGACGTGCGCTTCCTCGACATGGGCGACGTCCAGAAGGTGGGCGGCGACAAGGTCAAGCAGGTCATCAAGGTGCGCAACGGCATCGAGAGCGAGCTGGCCAAGAAGATCCAGAAGCTGCTCAAGGAGAGCAAGCTCAAGGTGCAGGGCGCCATCCAGGAGGACAAGGTGCGCGTGACCGGCGCCAAGCGCGATGATCTGCAAGCCGCCATGGCGCTGATCCGCAAGGACGTGACCGATGTGCCCCTGTCCTTCGACAACTTCCGCGACTGATCCCATGGTTCGCGCCCTGCTGGCACCTGCCCTGGCCGCATTGCTTCTTGCGCCCGCCGGGGCCTACGCCCAGGCCGTGGCCCTGGCGGGCGTGCTGGGCAGCAAGGCCCTGATCGTCGTCGATGCCCACCCGCCCAAGGCCGTGGGCGCGGGCGACGAGTTCCAGGGGGTGAAGGTGCTGGCCGTCGCCAAGGAGGAGGCCACGATCGAGGTCCAGGGCGCGCGGCGCGTGCTGCGCCTGGGCCAATCGCCCGTGAGCGTGGGCAACCGGGGCGGCAGCGGCAAGCGCGTCGTGCTGATGGCCGACAGCCGGGGCCACTTCGTCAACAGCGGCACCATCAACGGCCGCGTGATGCAGTACATGGTGGACACCGGCGCCTCCACCGTGGCCATCGGCCGCGCCGATGCGGACCGCATGGGCCTGAACTACAAGAACGGCCAGCCCGTGCGCATGAGCACGGCCAACGGCGTGGCCCAGGGCTGGCGCATGAAGCTCGACTCCGTGCGCGTCGGCGACGTGGAGGTGTTCGGCGTGGAAGCGGTCATCACGCCCCAGCCCATGCCTTACGTGCTGCTGGGCAACAGCTTCCTGACCGAGTTCCAGATGACGCGCACCAACGACCAGATGGTCCTGGAAAAGCGCAACTGATCCTCCTTCCCCCATGTCCGCCCACCCGCACCCCCCTGGCCAGCACCCGGCCGAAGGCGAGTACGAAGACCTGCTGAGCCTGTGGTCGGACCTGGAGTCGGCGCTGTCCGTGATGCTCGCGCGCCCGCTGCAGGTGCAGGATTTCCCGGGCAAGGTGCGCCAGTTCGACGCCTGGCTGCAGGACCTGGTGGCGCACGACATCGACGCGGCGCTGTACCTGATGTTCCAGCTGGCGTCCACCTCCACCGTGGGCTACAGCGCCTCGCACGCGCTGGTGTGCGGCACGCTGTGCCACATCCTGGCGCAGGAACTGGCCCTGCCCCCGCGCGAGCGCGACAGCCTGGTGCGCGCGGCGCTGACCATGAACATCGGCATGACGGCCCTGCAGGACGAGCTGGCCGAGCAGCGCGAGCGCCCCACCCCCGCGCAGCAGGAGGCCATCCGCAGCCACCCCGAGGACAGCATGCTGCTGCTGCAGCGCCTGCACATCATCGACTCGCTGTGGCTGGACGTGGTGGGCCAGCACCATGCGAACATGCCCGAGCGCGTGCCGCTGGCCCAGCAGGTGCCCGAGGACCGGCTCACGCGCATCCTGGGCACCATCGACCGCTACGCCGCCATGATCAGCCCGCGCAAGTCGCGCGCCGGCCGCAGCGCCACGGATTCGGTGCGCGCCATCGTCGGGCAGGAGATCGATCAGCGCGACGAGGTGGGCTACACCCTGGTGCGCTCCGTGGGGCTGTGCCCGCCGGGCACCTTCGTGCGGCTGGACAACGGCGACACCGCCATCGTGCTGCGCCGCAGCGAAAAGGCCAACCACCCGCTGGTCGCCAGCCTGCTGGACCGCTCCGGCCACCACCACACCCAGCCCAGCCTGTACCAGACCGCCAGCGGCAAGCCCCGCATCCAGTCGGCGCTGGCCCGCTCCGCCGTGAGCCTGGAGCTGAACCACCGCACCATGGTGCGGCTGGGCCTGTACGCGGCCCAGCACAGCGCCGGGCTGCGGGGCTTGGTGACCGGCCCGGGCTCGCTGTAGCGAGTTACTTGCCGGGCGCGGACTTCTTGCTGCCCAGGCGCGATTCCTTGCCCTCGATGAGGCGCTTGATGTTCTCCTTGTGCCGCCAGGCCAGCAGCATCGCCATCACCCCGATGGCGACGGCAATGGGCGTTTCCGCGTTCCACACCACGCCGTCGACCAGCAGGTAGTACACCGGCGCGAACACCGCCGCCACCAGCGAGGCCAGCGACGAATAGCGGAAGAAGAACGCGATGATGAGCCACGTCAGCGCCGTGGTCAGCCCCAGCCAGACGCTGATGCCCAGCAGCACGCCCAGCGCCGTGGCCACGCCCTTGCCGCCCTCGAAGCGGAAGAACACGGGCCACAGGTGGCCCAGGAAGGCTGCCAGGCCGACCAGCGCCACCGTGCCGTCCTCCAGTCCGTAGGGCTGGCCGAACCACTTGACCAGCACCACGGGCAGCCAGCCCTTCACGGCGTCGAGCAGCAGCGTCACGACGGCGGCGGCCTTGCTGCCCGAGCGCAGCACGTTGGTGGCGCCCGGGTTCTTGCTGCCGTAGGTGCGCGGGTCGGCCATGCCCATGGCGCGGGTGACGATGACGGCGAAGCTCAGCGAGCCCAGCAGGTAGGCGGCGACGACCGCCAGGGCGGAATAGGCAAAGGACACGGGAGGGCTCTCTCGAAAGCGTGCAGGTTGGAAGGGAATGGCAACGCTCCATTTTGCCACCCGCCCTACCCGCGGCCGGGCCGCAGCCGGGCCGTCAGGCCGCCGGCAATGCTCCCGTTCCGGCGCCGCACCCTTGTTCGACGCGGTTGCGCCCGGAGGCCTTGCCCCGGTAGAGCGCGGCATCGGCCTCCTGCATGGCCGCGTCCAAGCCGTCCGGGCCGTGAAAGGCGCGCGAGAGCCCGATGGTCACGGTGCAGCGCAGCGGCTCCTTCGCGCCGGGCACCGGCACCGCCTGCTGCTCGATGGCGGAGCGCAGGCGCTCGGCCAGGCGCATCGCGCCGGCATCATCCGCATCCAGGCAGACGATGACGAACTCCTCCCCGCCGGTGCGGCTGGCCAGGTCGCCGCTGCGCAGCGCGCCTCGCAATACCTCGGCGATGTGGCACAGCACAACGTCGCCGGCCTGGTGGCCATGGGAGTCGTTGATGCGCTTGAAATGGTCGATGTCGAGCAGCAGCAGGCGCGCAGGCCCTGCCGTGCGCGCGCGGAAATGCCCCTCCAGCCCCGCGAGCAGGCCGCGCCGGTTCAGCAGCTGCGTCAGCGGGTCGCGCGCCGCCGTGGCCCGCAGCTCGTCGGTGAGGCGGCGCAGCACCAGCCAGATCATGGTCGGCGCCAGCACCGTGGCAAGGAAGGACATGTAGATGTAGAAGACAACCTGGAAGCGGCTGCCCATGGACAGCGCCGCCAGCCCGTCCCGGACCACCAGCACGCACTTGACGGCATTGAGCACGCCCAGCCCGCCGATGAGCAGCGCAAAGAGCGCCATCTCCACGCGCAGATCCCTGGCCGCGCCGCGCATGGCATGCACCACGGCCACAGTCATGGCAAGGAACATCAGCGCCATGACGAGCGAAAGCATGGCGTAGCGGGCCACCGGCCCCGCCAGCCACTGCACCAGCACCTGCGCCGCGACGTAGGCCAGCCCCAGGGCGAGCAAGGGCCGGAGCAAGGGCGCATCGCGGCCGAAGAACCGCATCGCCCCCACCCAGTACGCTGCGGGCGTGCACACCGTCAGCGCATGGTTGGCCACGCTCAGCGCATCCCAGCCCGCGGGGCCGCCGAGCAGCTGCAGGATGTAGACCAGCCCCAGCATGGCGTTCCCCAGGGCAAAGGCGTCCATGCCCAGCCGGTTGCCCTGCAAGCGCCGGCCGATCAGCCAGAACATGGCCGCGAAGCACAGCAGGTGCACGCAGAGCATGCCGACGATCAGGGTGGCGGCCACGGGTATGTCTATGCCTCCGCCAGCGCGCACTGCACGGGCTTGGCGCCCAGCAGCTGCACGCAGACCTGCGGGTCCAGCTGCACCAGAAAGCCCCGCCGGCCGCCGTTGATGGCGATGCGCGGCAGCTTGAGGATGCTTTCCTCGATGTACACCGGCATGGCCTTGCGCGTGCCGAACGGCGAGGTGCCGCCCACCAGGTAGCCGCTGTGGCGGTTGGCCACCTCGGGCTTGCAGGGCTCGACCGACTTGGCGCCGATCTGGCGCGCGAGGTTCTTGGTGGACACCTTGCGGTCGCCGTGCATCAGCACGATGAGGGGCTTGGCGTCCTGGTCCTGCATCACCAGCGTCTTGACCACCGTGTGCTCATCCAGCCCGAGCTGCCGCGCCGATTCGGCCGTGCCGCCGTGCTCCACGTAGTCGTAGAGGTGTTCGGTGAAGGCCACCTTGCGGGCCTTGAGCAACTGGGTGGCCTGCGTTTCGGAAACGTGTTCCTTCTTTGCCATGGCGCGGGCTTACAGCGCCGGGTCGCGCACTTCCCAGCGGATCGCGTCGATGGCCTTGAGCACGTCGGGCGACAGCGTGGTGCCCCAGGCGTCCAGGTCCTCGTCGAGCTGCGCCAGCGACGTGACGCCGATGATGGTGCTGGCTACCTGCCACTTGGTGTAGCAGAACGCCAGCGCCATCTGCGTGGGCGTGAGGCCGTTGTCGCGCGCGAGCTGGTTGTAGCGGCGCGCAGCGGCCAGCGCCTCGGTGCGGCCCCAGCGCTGCTTGCGCACCGATTCGTAGCGGGCAATGCGCGCGCCCTGCGGGGCGCCGGGGTCGGTGGGCGCATGCTGGTCGTACTTGCCCGTGAGCAGGCCGAAGCCCAGCGGCGAGTAGGCCAGCAGCGAGACGCCCAGGCGGTGGCAGGTCTCGTCCAGCGCGTTTTCCCAGGTGCGGTTGATGAGGCAGTACGGGTTCTGCACCGTGGCCACGCGCGGCAGGCCGTGCTCTTCTGCCAGGCGCACGAACTCGTGCACGCCGTAGGGCGTCTCGTTCGAGAGGCCCACGTGGCGCACCTTGCCCGCCTTCACCAGCACGGCCAGCGCGTCGAGCTGTTCGCGGATGGGGGTCTGCGAGGTTTCCTTGGCGGGGTCGTAGTACACCGTGCCGAAGGCGGGCACGTGGCGCTCGGGCCAGTGGATCTGGTAGAGGTCGATCACGTCGGTCTGCAAGCGGCGCAGGCTGCCTTCGCACGAGGCGATGATGTCTGCCCCCGCCATGCCCTTGCCCTCGCGCACCCAGGGCATGCCGCGCGACGGACCCGCTACCTTGGTCGCCAGCACGAGCTTCTGGCGCGCGCCGGGGTTTTTCGCGAACCAGTTGCCGATGATGGTCTCGGTAGCGCCGCAGGTCTCGGCCCGGGCGGGCACGGCGTACATCTCGGCCGTGTCGATGAAGTTCACGCCGCGCTCCAGCGAGCGGCTCAGGATGGCGTGCGCGTCGGCTTCGTTGACCTGCTCGCCGAAGGTCATGGTGCCCAGGCAGATGGGGGTGACTTGCAGGTCGCTGCGACCCAGGGGAATGGTTTTCATGCGCGCTGGCTCCGTTGAGAAGCGGGCAAGTTTACGGGGCGCGGCGTTTTCATGCAGGCGGGCATCGAATGGGCCACTATCAAAACAGGAGCTGGCAGCGCTTGCCATCCGCCTTTTTCAAATGGAAAACCCTTTGAAACCCGATTAAATCAAGCGCAAGCAGCTCTCTTTTTGATAGTCACCCCGCCGGCAGCCCCCACACTGTGCGCAGCAGCGACAGCGTGGCGACGATGGCCGGGTCGTGCTCGGCCGCGCGCGGGTAGATGAAGCCCAGCAGCGCGCCCACGCGGGCGTGGGGCCAGATGACGACCTCGCCGCGCTCGCTGGCAGGCAGGGCCACGTCCTCGCGCAGCAGCGACAGGCCCACGCCCGCGCGCACCAGGCTCTGCGGCAGAGAGATCTCGTCGGACTCGATCACCTGGTGCGGCGTGAGCCCCTGGCGCGCGAACATGTCGCGCATCAGCGTCTGCACGTGGTGCTGCGCGGGGGCGCCGATCCAGGGCATGGCGGCGATGTCGCGCCAGCCCGCGTGCAGCAGCTGCGTGCGCAGGTGGGCCGGCCCCGCGATGCGGTAGTGCATGGTCTGCAGCGCCAGCCCCGCCACCTCGCGCGGGATGCTGGGGCCGATGTAGAAGGCGGCTTGCAGCAGGCCCGCCGCCACCTGCTCGCGCAGCTCCTCGGCGGGGCCGTTGCGGGTCTTGATCTCCAAGAGCGGCAGCGTGCGCACCAGCGCGCCCAGCAGCGAGCCCAGGCGCAGCGTGTCGGGGTCGGCCACGGTGCCCAGGGTGAGCACGCCCGTCACCTCGCCCTGCAGGTCGCGCGCCTTGCCCAGCAGGTGGCCGGCGGCGGTGAGCACCTGCTCGGCGTCGGGCAGCAGGGCCTCGCCCGCGCGGGTCAGGCTGATGCGGCCGGGGCGGCGGTCGAACAGGGCCACGCCCAGCTCTTCCTCCAGCGCCTTGATCTGCGCGGTGATGGCGGGCTGCGTAAGGTGCAGGGCCTCGGCCGTGCGCGTCACGTGGCCCAGCTTGGCCGCCGTGACGAAGGCGCGCAACTGGTAGATCTCCATGCGGCGAGGGTACTGCGCCGCCGCTCAGCGATCCAGAAAGCGCACCTGCGTGGGCTCGATGCCCAGCCGCACCTCGGCGCCCGGAGCGAACATGGCCAGGCCCGCGTAGTGCGGCTGGTCGGTCACCATGGCCACCTCGCCCACGCGCACGCGGTAGCGCGAGAACTCGCCCAGGAACTCCGCGCTCTCCACGCGGCCGTTCAGCCACAGGCGCGAGGCGTCCACCTGCTCGTCGCGCACGCGGATGCTCACCTGGTGCGGGCGGAACGCCAGCGCCATGGCGCCCAGAGGCGGCGGCACCTCGGGACGCGGCAGCGTGAGCTCGCCCACGCCCTGCACGCGGAAGGTCAGCGTCTCGCCGCCCACGGCCGTCACCTCGCCTTCCAGCAAATTGGCCGTGCCCACGAAGCCGGCCACGAAGCGGTTGATCGGGAAGTCGTACAGCCCCGCCGCCGCGCCCACCTGCTGCAGGATGCCCTTGTCCAGCACGGCCATCCGGTCGGCGGTGGTCATGGCCTCTTCCTGGTCGTGCGTGACGAAGATGGTGGTCAGGCCCAGCTTGCGCTGCAGGTTCTTCAGCTCCTCGCGCATCTGCACGCGCAGCTGCTTATCGAGGTTGGACAGGGGCTCGTCCAGCAGCAGCAGCTTGGGCTCGATGACCACGGTGCGCGCCAGCGCCACGCGCTGCTGCTGCCCGCCCGAGAGCTGCCCCGGCCGGCGCTGCGCGTAGGCGGCCAGCCCCACCAGCTCCAGCACCGCGCCCACCTTGCGGCGGATGGCGTCCTTGGTCTCGCGCCGCTCCACGAGGCCGAAGGCCACGTTGTCCCACACCGTCATGTGGGGCCACAGCGCGTAGTTCTGGAACACCATGCCCACGTTGCGCGCATGCGGCGGCGTGCCGGTGATGTCCTGCCCGTCCACCAGCAGCTCGCCGCGCTGGTGCTGGTTGAAGCCCGCGATGAGCCGCAGCAGCGTGGACTTGCCCGAGCCCGAGGGCCCCAGCAGCGCGAAGAACTCGCCGGGCTCGATCTTCAGGTTCACGTCGCGCAGCACTTCGGTGCTGCCGTAGCTCAGGCTGATGTGCCGGGCTTCGAGGGAGACTTTGTTCAGGTGCATGGCGATCAACCTTCCTGCTTGGCTTGCACCGTGGCGCGCGAGCGCTCCACGAAGCGGTGCGAGAAATACGTGCCCAGGCCCACCACCACCACGGCCAGCACGCCCAGGGCCGCGCCCGGCCCCCGGCCGGAAATGCTCTGCATGTACAGGTAGATGCCGTAGCTCATGGGCGCCTGGCTTTCGGTGGATGCGAGCAGCAGCGTGGCCGACAGCTCCACCGCCGCCGTGATGAAGCTGGTGACGAAGCCCGCCAGGATGCCGCCCGCCATCAGCGGCACCATCACGCGGCGGATGGTGGACAGGCGCGTGGCGCCCAGGCTCTGCGCCGCTTCTTCCAGCGACACGTGCACCTGCTGCAAGGCCGCCATGCACGAGCGCAGCGCGTACGGCAGCCGCCGCACGGCGTAGGCCAGCATGATGAGCACCCAGGTGCCGACCAGCGGCGTGTCGGTGAACGGAAGCTGAACGCCCTTGAACAGCCGCAGGTAGCCGATGGCCAGCACCAGCCCGGGGATGGCCAGCGCGGCCGAGGCCAGGTAGTCCAGCCAGCGCCGCGCGGGCAGTTGCGTGCGCAGGATCAGGTAGGCGATGGCGGTGCCGATCACCACGTCCAGCCCGGCGGCCAGCAGGCAGTACAGCAGCGTGTTGCCGATCATGTGGTTGGCGTCCGAGAACACCGTGCCGTAGTGCTCCAGCGTGTAGGCGTCGGGCAGCACCGAGAAGCTCCAGACCTTGGCGAACGACATCAGCAGGATGCCGATGTGCGGCGCCAGCGTGACCAGCAGGATGAGCACGATCCAGCCGTAGGCCAGCGCCGATTCCCAGGCGGTAAGCCGGCGCTTTTGCAGCGCACTGCCGCCCTTTTGCAGCGTGGCGTAGTCCTTGCCCTTCATCACGCGCGCGGCCATCCACAGCGCCAGGATGGAGAAGGCGATCATGATCACGCTGATGACGTAGCCCAGCGGGTCGTCCACCCCCACCGATGTGATGCGCAGGTAGGCCTGCGGCGCGAGCATGTTGGTCACGCCCATGACCAGCGGCGTGCCCAGGTCGTCGAACACCTTCACGAACACCAGCGCCGCGCCCGCCAGGTAGCCCGGCATGGCCAGCGGGAAGATCACCCGCCGGAACAGCCGCCAGCCGCGCGCGCCCAGGTTCAGCGCCGACTCCTCCATGGCCCCGTCGATGTTGCGCATGGCGGCCACGAGGTTGAGCAGGATGAACGGGAAGTAGTGGATGCTCTCCACGAAGGTCACGCCCACCAGCCCGTCCATGATCGGCACGGTGAAGCCAAACCAGTCGTCCAGCAGCAGGTTCACCGAGCCGCTGCGCCCGAAGATGAGCTGCAGCGCCACGGCCCCCACGAAGGGCGGCATGATGAGCGGCAGCACGCCCAACGTCTGGATCAAGAGCGCCCCGCGGAACTCGAAGCGCACCGTGAGGTACGCCAGCGGCACCGCGATCACGCTGGCGAAGAAGGTCGCCGCCAGCGCCACCCACAGGCTGTTGAAGAACGACTCGCGGAACACGCCCTGGCTGAAGAAATTGGCGAAGTGCCCCAGGGTCAGCACCCCGCCCTCGTTGACGAAGGCGGTGTAGATCACCGTGCCCACGGGCAGGATGAGGAAGACCAGCAGAAAGGCCAGGATCAGCCCGAAGGCGATCCACGGCCCCGGCCCGGCGGTGCCGGGCCGCAGCGCGGCGGCTTGCATGGTGGCGCGCGCTTCTTCTTACTTGGCCATGCCGCGGGCCTGCTCGGCCAGCTCGCGGGCGCGCTCGTAGTTGGCGCGCGCCTTATCGGCCCACATCTGCTCCAGGCCGGTGAGCTGCTTGGAGACGGCCACATCGCGCCGGCTCTTGCGGAACAGCTCCAGAAACTCGGGGTTCTTCACGTTCTCGGCCCCCACCAGCGGCGTGTAGGCCAGGCTGCGCGCCTGCGCCAGCAGCTCGCTGCCCTTGGAGTTGGGCTTGACCTTGAGCGCGCGCGCGGCCTCGTGGATGGCCTTGGTCGCCCCCTGCAACTCCTTGAGGCGGAAGGTCACCATCTGGTCGAAAAGGCTGATGACCACGGGGTAGCGCGCTCCCGAGAGCTGCGAGTCGAACTGCACCTTGGCGCGCCTGGCGATGTCCTGCGGCACCGGGTAGCCCGCCGGGGCCTTCAGCATGTTGTAAGGCAGGATGGGCAGGCGGCCGATCTTGGGGTCGAACAGCAGCTGCTGGCCCGGCACGGACATGGTGTAGGCCATGAACTTCTTGGCCTCGTCGGGGTTCTTGGCCCCGGCGATCAGCGCGATGTTGGCGGGCACCACCGCCGTCATGCTGGGGTAGACGAAGTCCACCGGGTAGCCCGAATACTTGCCCGCCAGCGCCAGGAAGTCGATCACGATGCCGATGCCGTACTGGCCGTTGTTCACGCCGTCCGGCACGGCGAAGCTGCGGTCGGTGACGGCGGCGGCATTGCCCATCATCTCCAGCAGCTGCGCCCAGCCCTTGTCCCAGCCCTCGCCCTGCAGGATGGTCTCCACCGTGAGCTGCGTGGTGCCCGAGCGCGAGGGCGACGAGATGGCGATGTGGCCGAAGTACTCGGGCTTGAGCAGGTCCGTCCACTCCCGGGGCTCCGCCAACTTGTGCGCCTTCAGGTAGCGCGTGTTCCACGAGATGCCGTAGCCCGCCAGCGCCTGCCCGTAGTACATGCCCTTGGGGTCATTGAGCGGGTAGTTGCCGATCTTGGCCGGGGCGGACTTGTTGACCACTTCAGGCGCGCTCTGCAGCAGGCTGAAGCTGGACAGCACCTCGAACGCATCGGGCGCGCTCGCCCACATCACGTCGGGGCGCTGGCCCTCGGGCAGCTCGCGCACGTAGGCCACGGATGCCGTGGTGTTCTTGTTCAGGATCTCGATCTTGATGCCCGGGTTGGCCGCCTCGAAGGCCTTCTGGTAGGCCGTGGTCAGCTCCTTGGGGAACGAGGTCAGCACCGTCACCGTGCCCGCCTGGGCGGTCAGGCAGGCGGCGGCCAGGGCGGCCGCCGCAGTCGCCGTGAAAAGGCTGCGTTGCATGCTTGTCTCCTTGTGTAGTCGGTATGGAATCCGGGGCCACTCTAGGGCGTTGGGACGCAGGGCGCCAATCATTGTTTCTAATGCGCGGCATCAAACGTGACAGACATCGGGCAAACCCTAGGAACCTGTTCACGATCTCGCAGGGGATCGCGTTGGAGCGCAATCGGAATGAGTGGATGCCTCGGATGCGCCGCATGGGCTCATGCCCATGCCAGCAGCCGGGGCGTCCAATCGCCCGATTTCGCTCCAACCCGAAGGGCAGTGGTCTTTGCGGGCGGTCTGCGGCGTTGCGGCGCTTGTGGATAGCCGGGCTATCCACTGCGCACCGCGCCTTGCATCCCATCCCGCAAAGACCGCTGCGCGACCCCTGGGAGATCGTGAATAGGTTCTTAGGAATAATCAGCCCCCATGTACCAGCCCCTGCGCCCCTCCCGCTCCGAGACCGTCCGCGTCCGCACCCTGAACTACCACGTCCGCCTCTGGGGCGAGCCCCGGCCCGGCACCCCGCCCCTGGTGCTGCTGCACGGCTGGATGGACGTGGGCGCCTCGTACCAGTTCACGGTGGACGCCTTCACCGAGGCCTTCGCCGCGGGCCGCACCATCATCGCGCCCGACTGGCGCGGCTTCGGCCACTCCACCCTGCCCGCGCCGTGCGACCACTACCAGTTCGCCGACTACCTGGCCGACCTGGACCAGTTGCTCGACCACTATGCGGGCGGCACAGCCGTGGACCTGGTCGGCCACAGCATGGGCGGCAACGTGGTCATGATGTACGCAGGCGTGCGCCCCGCGCGCATCCGCCGCCTGGTCAACCTCGAAGGCTTCGGCATGCCCGCCACGCGCCCCGCGCAGGCGCCCGCGCGCTATGCGCAGTGGATCGACGAGATCCGCAAGCTGGAGCGCGGCGAGATGGACCTCAAGGCCTATGACGACCTCGCGGGCGTGGCCCAGCGCCTGATGAAGACCAACCGCCGCCTCACCCAGGACAAGGCCGACTGGCTGGCCGGCCACTGGGCGCGGCCCGACGCGCAGGGCCGCTGGACCATCCTGGGCGACCCGGCGCACAAGATCACCAGCGCCCAGCTCTTCCGCGTGGACGAGGCGCTGGCGCTGTACGAAGCCATCACCGCCCCCGTGCTGGCCGTGGAGGCCAGCGACGACAGCCTGGGCCTGTGGTGGAAGGGCCGGTACGGCCTGGACGAATACCACCAGCGCCTGACCCACGTGCGCGATTGCCGCACGGCCTTGGTGCAGGACGCGGGCCACATGCTGCACCACGACCAGCCGCAGGCCGTGGCCGGGCTGATCCAAGGCTTCCTCTCAGAGGTTTGAGCCAAATCGACCTCCAGCGCTTGCTGGGCAAGCGCCGGCAGCTATCATTTTTAATTCCACCCCTGGGCCAGGGCCATCCCGGGGCTCCATGAGAAAATCGCGGGTTACTTCACAGAACCCGCAGGACAAGAACCATGGACGCAGAACGCATCAACCTCATCGGCACCACCCTCGAAGACCTCGCTCAGCGCACGCAAGAGCTACGGAGGTATCTTTGACTTCGATGCCAAATACGAACGCCTGCGCACGGTAAACGCGTCGCTGGAAGACCCCTCGGTCTGGAACGACCCCAAGAAGGCCCAGGAGCTGGGCAAGGAGCAGAAGTCGCTGTCCGGCGTGGTCGTCACGCTCGACAAGCTCACACGCGAGCTGGCCGACAACGCCGAGCTGTACGAGATGAGCAAGGAGGAAGGCGACGAGCCCGGCCTGCTCACCATCGAGGCCGAGACCGCCAAGCTGCGCCCGCTCATCGAGGAGCTGGAGTTCCGCCGCATGTTCAGCAACGAGGCCGACCCGCTCAACTGCTTCGTGGACATCCAGGCCGGCGCGGGCGGCACTGAGGCCTGCGACTGGGCCAGCATGCTGCTGCGCCAGTACCTGAAGTACGCCGAGCGCAAGGGCTTCAAGGCCACGGTGGAAGACGAAACCCCCGGCGACGTGGCCGGCATCAAGAGCGCCACGATCAAGATCGAGGGCGAATACGCCTACGGCCTGCTGCGCACCGAAACGGGCGTGCATCGCCTCGTGCGCAAATCGCCGTTCGACTCGTCAGGCGGACGCCACACCTCGTTCGCGTCGCTGTTCGTGTACCCCGAGATCGACGACAGCATCGAGATCAACATCAACCCCGCCGACGTGCGCACCGACACCTTCCGCGCATCGGGCGCGGGCGGCCAGCACATCAACAAGACGGACTCTGCCGTGCGCCTCACGCACATCCCCACGGGCATCGTGGTGCAGTGCCAGGACGGCCGCAGCCAGCACAGCAACCGCGACGTGGCGTGGCAGCGCCTGCGCAGCCGCCTGTACGACTACGAGCTGCGCAAGCGCCAGGAAGAGCAGCAGAAGCTCGAAGACACCAAGACCGACGTGGGCTGGGGCCACCAGATCCGCAGCTACGTGCTGGACAACAGCCGCATCAAGGACCTGCGCACCAACGTCGAGATCTCGGCCACGCAAAAGGTGCTGGACGGCGACCTGGACGCGTTCATCGAAGCCTCCCTGAAACAGGGCGTGTAAGCCGATGACCGCTCCCACCCAGGCCATCATCTTCGACATGGATGGCACCATGATCCACTCCATGCCCTGGCACGCCCAGGCCTGGGTGGAGTTCGCGCGCCGCCGCGGCATGGACATCGACGTGCCCGACCTCATGGCCCGCACCACGGGCCGCAACGGCACCGAGTGCATCGTGGAGCTGCTGGGCCGCGCCGTCTCGCAGGACGAGGCGGATGCCCTCACGCACGAGAAGGAAACCATCTACCGCGAGCTGTTCGCCCCGCGCTTCGCGGAGGTGGCGGGCTTTCGCCAGTTCGCCGCGCAGGTGCATGCGCGCGGGCTGAAGGTGGCGGTGGGCACGGCGGGCGACATCGGTAACGTGGAATTCGCGCTGGGCCACCTGGGCCTCACGCCCGCGCCGCTGGCCATCGTGCGTGGCGACGAGGGCCTGCCCGGCAAGCCGCAGCCCGCCATCTTCCTGGAGGCCGCGCGCCGCATCGGCGCCGCGCCCGAGCACTGCATCGTCTTCGAGGACGCCCCCTTCGGCATCGAGGCCGCGCGCCGCGCCGGCATGCGCGCCGTGGCCATCTGCAGCACGCACAGCGCCGACGAACTGGCCGGCCCCCACGTGCTGGCCGCCGTGCGCGACTACACCGAACTCATGAACACCGACTTTCTGGAGAGCATCCATGTCGCAACTGCATAACGCCGACGGCAGCGCGGACGGCGCCGGCCCCGCCATCGCCATCCGCCGCGAGGACTACACCGCCCCCGCCTACTGGATCGACAGCGTCGAGCTGACCTTCGACCTGGACCCGGCCAAGACCCGCGTGCTCAACCGCATGACGCTGCGCCGCAACCCCGCCGTGCCCGCGCAGCCGCTCAAGCTGGACGGCGACGAGCTGAACCTGGCGCGCGTACTGGTCAACGGCCAGGGCACCTCGTTCAAGATGGAAGGCGCGCGCCTGGTGCTGGAGAACCTGCCGGAAGGCAATGAACCCTTCCAGCTCGAAATCTTCACCACCTGCTGCCCGGCCAAGAACACCAAGCTCATGGGCCTGTACGTGAGCCAGGGCACCTTTTTCACGCAGTGCGAGGCCGAGGGCTTCCGCCGCATCACCTACTTCCTGGACCGCCCGGACGTGATGGCCAGCTACACCGTGCTGCTGCGCGCCGACAAGGCCCAGTACCCGGTGCTGCTCTCCAACGGCAACCTCGTCGATAGCGGTGAACTGGAAGACGGCCGCCACTTCGCCAAGTGGGTGGACCCGCACAAGAAGCCCTGCTACCTGTTCGCCCTGGTGGCCGGCAAGCTGGTGGCGCGCGAGCAGAAGATCAAGAGCCGCTCGGGTACCGACCACCTGCTGCAGGTCTACGTGCGCCCCGGCGACCTGGGCAAGACCGAGCACGCCATGAACTCGCTGATGTACAGCGTGGCCTGGGACGAGGCCCGCTTCGGCCTGCCGCTGGACCTGGAGCGCTTCATGATCGTCGCCACCAGCGACTTCAACATGGGCGCGATGGAGAACAAGGGCCTGAACATCTTCAACACCAAGTACGTGCTGGCAAGCGAGTCCACGGCCACGGACGTGGACTTCGCCAACATCGAAAGCGTGGTGGGCCACGAGTACTTCCACAATTGGACGGGCAACCGCGTCACCTGCCGCGACTGGTTCCAGCTCTCGCTGAAAGAAGGCCTCACCGTCTTCCGCGACCAGGAATTCAGCCAGGACCTGGCGGGCTCGCCATCGGCCCGCGCCGTCAAGCGCATCGAGGACGTGCGCGTGCTGCGCACCGCCCAGTTCCCCGAGGACGCGGGCCCCATGGCCCACCCGGTGCGGCCCGACAGCTACGTCGAGATCAACAACTTCTACACCGTCACCATCTACGAAAAGGGTGCCGAGGTGGTGCGCATGCAGCACAACCTCGTCGGCCGCGAAGGCTTTGCTAAAGGCATGAAGCTGTACTTCGAGCGCCACGACGGCCAGGCCGTGACCTGCGACGACTTCGTGCAGGCCATTGCCGACGCCAACCCGCAAAGCCCGCTCGCGCAGCACCTGCCGCAGTTCAAGCGCTGGTACAGCCAGGCCGGCACGCCCCGCGTGCGCGCCACGGGCCGCTACGACGCCGCCACGCGCTGCTACGCGCTCACGCTGTCGCAAAGCTGCGCGCCCACGCCGGGCCAGCCGGAGAAGCTGCCCTTCGTGATCCCCGTGGAACTGGGCCTGATCGACGCCGCCACCGGCGCCGCCCTGCCCCTGCATGTGGCGGGCGAAGAGGCGTCGGGCAGCAACTCGCGCGTGTTCGTGCTCACCGAGGCCTCGCAGACCCTCACCTTCACCAACCTGGACGCCGAACCCGTGCCCTCGCTGCTGCGCGGCTTCAGCGCGCCCGTGGTGCTGGACGCGGACACCACCGACGCGCAGTTGCTCACCCTGCTGGCGCATGACGCCGACGCCTTCAACCGGTGGGAGGCTGGCCAGCGCCTGGCACTGCGAATCGCTATCAATGCAATAGCTGACAGCGCACGCCAGATAAGCGCTAGCGGCACTTTTGACCATCAAATCCTGTCGCCCGAATTCATCGAGGCCATGCGCGGCGTGCTCCGCAGCCCGCAGCTCGACGCGGCCTTCAAGGAACTGGTGCTCACCCTGCCGTCCGAGACCTACATTGCCGAACAGCTCGACGTGGTGGACCCGCAGCGCATCCACGCCGTGCGCGAAGCCATGCGCGAGCAACTCGCCCTGTCGCTGCAGGCCGACTGGGAAGGGGCCTGGGAGCAGAACCAGGACACGGGCGGCTACCGCCCCGACCCCGTCTCCTCGGGCCGCCGCGCGCTCAGCGGCCTGGCGCTGCAGATGCTGTGCATGGCAGCCCAGCGCAACGGCGACCCGGTGTGGCCCGGCAAGGCCTACCAGCGCTTCAAGGTGGCGGGCAACATGACGGACCGCTTCAACGCCCTCACCGCCCTGGTCGCCAGCGGCAGCGAGCTGGCGGCCCCGGCGCTGGCGCGCTTCCACGCGCTGTTCAAGGACGAGCCTCTGGTCATCGACAAGTGGTTTGCCCTGCAGGCAGGCGCGCCCGACCGCAACGGCAACGTGCTGCCCGCCGTGCGCCAGCTGCTGCAGCACCCGGACTTCAGCCTCAAGAACCCCAACCGCGCGCGCAGCGTGATCTTCAGCTACTGCAGCGCCAACCCCGGTGCCTTCCACCGCGCCGACGCGGCAGGCTACGTGTTCTGGAGCGACCGCGTGATCGAGCTGGACGCCATCAACCCCCAGGTGGCCGCCCGCCTCGCCCGCGCGCTGGACCGCTGGAAGAAGCTGGCCGAACCCTGGCGCACGGCAGCCCGCGAGGCCATCGCCCGCGTCGCGGCCAAGCCCGACCTGAGCAACGACGTGCGCGAGGTCGTGACGCGCGCCCTGGCGGACTGACCGAAAGGAATTCCTGAAAATGACCAAACGCATCAGCCTGACCCGCTACCTCGTCGAACAGCAGCGCATGGACGGGCACATCCCGTCGCAGCTGCGCCTGCTGCTCGAAGTGGTGGCCCGCGCTTGCAAGAGCATCAGCCACGCCGTGAACAAGGGCGCCCTGGGCGGCGTGCTGGGCGCGGCCGGCAGCGAGAACGTGCAGGGCGAGATCCAGAAGAAGCTGGACATCATCGCTAACGAAGTGCTCATCGAGGCCAACGAATGGGGCGGCCACCTGGCCGCCATGGCCAGCGAGGAAATGGACGGCATCTACCTGGTGCCCAACCGCTACCCGCAGGGCGAATACCTGCTGCTATTCGACCCGCTGGACGGCTCCAGCAACATCGACGTGAACGTGAGCATCGGCACCATCTTCAGCGTGCTCAAGAAGCCCGACGACGACCGCGGCGTGGAGGCCGGCGACTTCCTGCAGCCCGGCCACCAGCAAGTGGCGGCCGGCTATTGCATCTACGGCCCGCAGACCACGCTGGTACTCACCGTGGGCGACGGCGTCGCCATGTTCACGCTGGACCGCGAACAAGGCTCCTTCGTGCTCACCGAGGAGAACGTGCGCATTCCCGAGGACACGAAAGAATTCGCCATCAACATGAGCAACATGCGCCACTGGGACGAGCCGGTGAAGCGCTACATCGACGAATGCCTGCAGGGCAAGGAGGGCCCTCGCGGCAAGGACTTCAACATGCGCTGGATCGCCAGCATGGTGGCCGACGTGCACCGCATCCTCACGCGCGGCGGCATCTTCATGTATCCCTGGGACAAGCGCGAACCGAACAAGCCCGGCAAGCTGCGCCTGATGTACGAGGCCAACCCCATGGGCTGGCTGGTCGAGCAGGCCGGCGGCGCGGCCACCAACGGCACGCAGCGCATCCTGGACATCCAGCCCACCCAGCTGCACGAACGCGTCAGCGTGATCCTGGGCTCAAAAAATGAGGTGGAGCGCGTGACAAGCTACCATTCCACGCTATAATCTAGGGCTTACGCCGGTGTAGCTCAGTCGGTAGAGCAGCTCATTCGTAATGAGAAGGTCGGGTGTTCGATTCATCTCTCCGGCACCAAACAGACAAGCCCCTGATTCGCAAGAGTCAGGGGTTTTTCTTTTGGTCGCGTCTTAGATGCGTACACGCTTGCGAGAGGTGAACCTCAATTTGATGACTACCCACCGACGAGCAGTTGGAATACGCGGCCACGCCCCCCCTCCGTGCAAGTAGGCGCTCTCGACCCGTTGTTGCCTTTCACCATGCTTGCCTAATGATAAAAGTGCGTGTTTTGCGATCCTTTGGTCAGCTCCGCAATATCCGGTTTCGCCATCGTCTTTGATCGCCACCCTCGACGGACGCCGAATCATCGCGAGATGGACCTAACGGTTGTGTAGACCTGCCCTGCGACTAGCCGTCGAGTACAGTAGGCGATCCGAATCACTAGAAGTCGAGGATGACTCATGGAATATCAGCACTATTCGGTCCGAAAAATTCTGGATGCAGTTGTCAGCGGTGAAATCCGCATTCCTGCATTCCAGCGAGGTTTCGTGTGGGAGATGGACCGCGTGGCCTATCTTTTGGATAGCATTTATAAGGGCTACCCGTTTGGTTCTCTCCTGTTCTGGCGGACGAAGCAGAAACTAACGACTGAACGGGATCTTGGAGCGTTCAAGTTGCCTGAGCCCCAAGTCGATTACCCTATGGACTATGTACTTGATGGTCAGCAGCGCCTAACCTCCATTTTCACCGTCTTCCAGACGGAGTTGAAATCGGGGGAAAATCCAGAATGGTCCGACATCTACTTTGACCTGATGGCACCAAGCAATCCACAAGACAGCGCATTTGTCGCGATTCCCGAGGGTCGGGACTACGATAGAGCCAAATTCTTCCCGATGAATGTACTTTTCGACTCGGTGAAATACCGTGCCGCCACTGCACATCTGAGTAAAGAGCAAGTCGCAATCATTGACAAGCTTCAGGAGAAGTTCAAGGAAGTTTCTATCCCAATCCAAATGCTGAAAACTGAGGATCGATCTATAGTGGCCATTGTGTTCGAGCGAATTAACCACCTTGGTCTTCCACTGGACACATTGCAACTCCTTTCAGCATGGACGTGGAACGAGGATTTTGATCTTCTGGAAAAATTCAGAGAACTACGCGAAGAGTTGTCGGATTTTGGGTTCGAGGGTGTGGGAGATGATTCCGACCTAGTCCTGAGTTGTGTAGCAGGTATTCTGACTGGCAAGCCCGGGGCTGAAATGCTGCTTGAAGTTAATGGCGGCGAGGTTCGAGCACAGTTCGCAAAAGTGGAGCAAGGTATCCGCGGTGCCATTGATTTCCTACGGCAGCAGTTAAAAGTGGTTCATCTCCGTCTACTGCCGTACCCTTCGATGCTTGTGCCCCTCGCGGCCTTCTTTGCCGAACCCATTGGTAAAGAAGTCGTGTATGACGGAAAAACCTATCAGACATTGAAGCGGTGGTTCTGGAAGACCTGTTTCTCGGGTAGATACACCAGTCAAACAAGGAAGACCACTATTACTGACATCGAGCAGATGATGAGGCTCAAGAACGGGCAGCCAAGCACACTAGATCAGATCGACATTACTGTGACCGAAGACTTCTTCAACAGCTCTTTCCGTGTCGGTGCTGCTGCAACCAAAACGTTTGTCTTAATGCTCTCCAACCACGATGCTCGCAGCCTCCTGTCTGGCAAAGCTGTGGACTTGGACAAGGTACTCCAACGCTACAACCGCTCAGAGTTCCATCACATCTACCCCCGAGCGTTCCTCCGTGATATAGGCATTCCCGAAGATCTTATAAACGTTCTTGGCAATTTCTGCTTCTTGAGTGCGGCCGAGAATAAGACCATTGGGCGCAAGCACCCATCGGCGTACGTTAAGGAACTTGTCGCTGGAGATGAGAGTGGACGGGACGAAGCGCTTAAGTCGGCGTTCTGCGCCGTAAGTGACTTCGATGACGACTATCCCAAGTTCCTGAATGCGAGACGCAGTCGCCTCGCAGCGTATGCAAATGAACTGATCACCTGATTGAAAACCGCGTTCTTACATCATTGCGCTGACGAGACTTAGCCCTGACGGTCACCGCCGCAGGCCCAACAACAGCAATTGGCCGAAAGTGTGAATTGACCTGCACACTCAGATGACTGATCCATCATGCCAGCTAGCCCCAGGATGCGATCAACCGCCTAGCACACGTAGCCCCAGCAACAAAAGCACGGCCAAAAACAACAGCAGCGCCGTCCCCTGCCAGAACACCACCGGATTGCGCTCCACCAGCGGCACGGACCGCCTGCCCTGGAATTGCGGGCCGGGCACGTGCAGGTCGTGGATGAACTCCGTCACCGCCTCCTGTCTCCGTGCCGGGTCCGGGTGCAGCGCCTTTTGCAGCACGCCGTCCAGCCACTGCGGCAGGTCAGGCCGGTGGTGGTGCACCGGCACGTACCGCAGCCGCTTCAGGTCGGCCTCCGAGCGGATGCGCGCCACCTGCAGGCCGTAGGGCAGTTGCGCGGCCAGCATCTGGTAGGCCAGCGCCGCCAGCGAGAACAGGTCGGACCGCGCGCTGCCGCCCCGGCCCACGAAATACTCCGGCGCGGTGTATTGCAAGGTGCCTGCGATGGATGATGCGGCGTGGGCGCCGGGCATCTCCTCGGCCAGGCCGGCCACGTGCGTGGAGCCGAAGTCGATGATGCGGGCCGTGCCCGCGCGGTCGATCATCACGTTCTCGGGCCGCAGGTCCTGGTGCAGCATTTCCTTGCCATGGAAGGCCTGCAGGCCCTTGGCGACCTGCGCGATCAGGCTGCGCACGGCGTCCAGGCTCGGGCGGGGGTGGTCGATCATCCACTGCCGCAGCGTCTGCCCTTCCACGAACTCCATGGCCACGTAGACGTGCCGGCGCGGCCTGTCGCCGCTGGCGAAGGGGCTCAGCACGTGCGGGCTGTGGATGCGGCGCGCCGCCCATTCCTCCAGCAGGAAGCGGTCGAGGGCGGCGTCGTCCTGGCCCAGCTCCACCGAGGGCGTCTTGAGCGCCACCTGCTGCCCCGTGCGATCGTCCACGGCCAGGTGCACGTGGCTGCGGGCGCTGGCGTGCAGCGGGCGCACGATGGTGTAGCCCTCGAAGCGCATGCGCGGCGCCAGCGGCGGCGGCAGGGCCAGGCCTTCGCGCAGCGCCTGCAACTGGTGCGGGCCGGGCTCGGGCAACGCGTCGATGCGCAGGATCTGCACGGTCATGTCGTCGTCGGCGCCGCGCTGCTGTGCGCCCTCCACCAGCGCCTGGGCGGCCTGGTCGAAGTCGCCGGGGAAGCGGGCCAGCGCATCGTGCACGTCCGCCGCGCTGAAGTGCGTGTAGGCGCCGTCGGTGGCCAGCACGTAGAGGGCGCCCGCCTCGGCGGGCAGGCAGCGGTAGTCGATCTCGACGTGCGGGCCGGTGCCCAGCGCGCGGCCCAGGAAGGATTCTGTGGACGAGAGGTGGACGCGATGGTCCTGGGTGAGCTGTTCCAGCGACTGGGCGTGCAGGCGGTAGATGCGCGCGTCGCCCACGTGCAGCAGGTGCACATCGCGCCCCTTCACGATCAGGGCGCTGAAGGTGCAGACGTAGCCGCGGTCCTTGTCGAAGCGCGCGTGGCTGCGCTGGGTCTGCGCGTGCAGCCAAGCGTTTGCGGCGGCCAGCACGCGCTGTGCGGAGCGGCGCACCGACCAGGCGTCCGAGGTGGCGTAGTAGTCGTCCAGAAAGCTGCGCACCGCGGCTGCGCTGGCCTCCTGGCTCACGGCGCTGGAGCCGATGCCGTCGGCCAGCGCCAGCGCGATGCCCTTGCGGCTGCGCAGCGGCTCGCCGGGCAGCATGGCGCCGTGGAAGTCCTGGTTGACCGCCTTGGCGCCCGCGCGCGAGTGCTGACCCAGGGTGACGCGCAGGCCGCCCATCAGGCGACTTTGCGCTTGGGTGCCGTCTTGTAGTGCGTGGAGTACAGCGTGGCGCCCACGAAGGTCATGCCGCCCACCAGGTTGCCCAGCACCGTGGGGATTTCGTTCCAGATCATGTAGTCCATGATGGTGAAGTTGCCGCCCAACATCAGCCCCGTGGGGAACAGGTACATGTTGACGATGGAGTGCTCGAAGCCCATGTAGAAGAACACCATCACGGGCATCCACATGCCGATGGCCTTGCCGGACACGGTGGTGGACATCATGGCGGCGACCACGCCGGTGGACACCATCCAGTTGCACATCACCGCCCGCACGAACAGCGTGAGCATGCCCGCCGCGCCATGCTGCGAGTAGCCCACGGTGCGGCCCTCGCCGATGTGGCCCAGCGCTTTGCCGATGGCGTTGGGCGCCTCGCTGAAGCCGTAGGTGAAGATGATGGACATGAACAGGGCGACGGTGAGCGCGCCCGCGAAGTTGCCGATGAACACCAGCCCCCAGTTGCGCATCACGCCGCCCCAGGTAGCGCCGGGGCGCTTGTCGAACACGGCCAGCGGCGCCAGCGTGAACACGCCCGTGAGCAGGTCGAAGCCCAGCAGGTACAGCAGGATGAAGCCCACCGGGAACAGGACGGCGCCCAGCAGGGGGTTGCCCGTGTTGACGTTCACGCTGATCGCGAAGGCGGCCGCCAGCGCGAGGATGGCACCCGCCATGTAGGCGCGGATGAGCGTGTCGCGGGTGGACATCAGCAGTTTGGATTCGGCGGAATCGACCATCTTGGTCACGAATTCGGCGGGGGCCAGATAAGCCATCTTGGTTTCCTTGGGGACGGGGGATGAAACGAGAACGGCGCCCAGCGCGCCCCCCGCCAGAGGCGGGAAGCACGCGGGACGCCGTTATCCCCGGATGCGCGATTCGCTGGTGGTGCAGGGCCGCCGTTAGCCCGAAGTGCACCGAGATAGAGCAATTTCCATACCGCGCCTTCGGGCAGGCGCGGCACCAATCTGGTTCATCGGTCGTGCGACCGCGCGCCCTGCTGGGCGAACGCGATGTCCGGCAGCGACAGCGTGGCCTCGGCCACGTCCAGCAGGCGGCGGTTCTGGTCCATCGAGGTCTTCTGCAACACGCGGAAGGCCACTTCCTCGTTCATGCCCAGCCGGGCCATCAGTACGCCTTTGGCGCGCTCGATGACCTTGCGCTCGTTGAGCGTGCGGCGCGCCGCGTCCAGTTCGGCCTCCACCCGGGCCATGCGGGCCGACTGGGCCTGCAGCAGCTCCAGCAGCGCGGCGGATTCGCCCGGCTGCACGCTGGCGGGGGCCTCGGGCGCCACGGCGGCGTCGAAGAAGCGGTCCACCGACTGGGTGCGCGGCGGCGGGTTGTCGCGCAGGCCGCGCAGCAGGCCCCGGGAGTCCTGCAGGTCCTGCTGGGCCGCGAGAATGTGCGCCTCGCAGTCCTCGCGCAGGCGCTTGACCAGATCGACCTGCAGCAGCCCCAGCGCGTCGATGCGTTCCGAACACACGCCGAACCAGGCGTCGCTGAGGTCGCTGTCGAGCGCCGCGTCCGGGCGGCCCGCGCACAGCGTGCGGCGCAGCCGCTCCAGCTGGGCCACGCCGGGCGCCAGCTGCTGCTGCTCCCAGCGGGCGCGCAGCGCCGGCTCCGCGAACTCGGCGAACACCCGCAGGCTGCGCTCCTGCGCATCGATAAGGTGCAGCACGCGCTGCCGGTGCGCCTCGTCGCCGCGGCCCGAGGCGTATAGGAGCGCGCCCACGGCCCGCTCCTGCCCCGCCTCTTCCTGGGCCTGCACCAGGTGCAGCAGGGCCACCAGCAGGCGCGACACGCTGGGCAGCCCCACGGCGTCGGCCACGTGGAAGACCAGCTCGACCAGCCCCGCGATCAGATGGCTGTAGGCGGCCACGGCGTCGTGCGCCGTCATCGCCTGGCGCTCGACCTGGGTGCGCAGCGCCGCCAGCGAATCCAGGCCGAGCAGCGCCCAGGCCATCAGCGCCAGCCCCTTGGCCGTAGCGCCCTGCGCGGACTCGGCGTGCTCCGCCAGGGCCGCGCGCATCCGCGCTTCCAGCGGCCCCACCTCGTCCACGATCCTGCGGCGCATGTCCGCGAAGCGCTGGCCCTGGGATGCCAGGAAGATGCTGGACGCGCCCCGCTCGCGCTGCAGGCCCTGGATGAGCTGGCCCACCACGTCCACCAGCTCGGCCCGGCGGGCCAGGTGGCGCACGGCGTCGATCTCCAGCTGCTTGGAGCGGAGAACGAGGCTGGAGACGGTCAGGGTGTGCGTCATATGCTCCTTGTTTCATAGCTGCCAGCGCTTGCTACATAAGCGCTGGAGGCCGATTTGGCTTGAAACCTGGGCGCAGCAACCTTCATGCCAGCGCCACGCACACGCGGCCGCCGTCCACCCGCACGCCATGGGCCCGCACCGATTGCTCGGGCGCCTCCAGGCATTCGCCGGTGCGCAGGTCGAAGTGGTTCTTGTACAGCGGCGAGGCCACCACGACACGGTCGCCCAGGCTGCCGAGCAGGCCGCGCGCGAGCACGCTGGCGCCCGACTTGGGATCCACGTTGTCGATGGCGAAGAAGCTGTCCGCCCCCAGGCGGAACACGGCGACGTGGCGGCTGGCAACCAGTGCGCAGACGCCCGTGCCGGGCAGGATGTCGTCGGCCGCGCACACGTCGGTCCAGGCGGCTTGCTTGTCGGTGGTCATGAAAAAGTCCTTCATTCAGTTCAGTTGTCCATGGTGCCTGTCACGGCTCAGCGCGCGAAACTGGTGCGACCCAGGCCAGCAGGCGCCGCGCAAGGGCCGCCCCGCCGCGCTGGCGTCGTCCCCCTTCCCCTAGCGCGCAGCGCGTAGAGAGAAGGGGGAAGCCGCGCAGCGGCTCAGGGGGTTGTGCTCATTCATGCCGCGCGGCGGATGGGGATGACCTTGGCGGATGCCTGTTCGCGCTCATCGGCGCGGGCCGGGCGGATCTGCCCGCGCTCCTGCACGAACAGCACGTTCTCGTCGGCCTGGTCGCTGTTGACGAAGCTGCGGAAGCGCTTGCGCGTCTCGGGGTCGGTCACGGCGGTCTTCCATTCGCACTGGTAGGTGTTCACCACGTGCTGCATCTGCGCCTCCAGCTCGGCGGCGAGGCCCAGGCTGTCCTGGATAAGCACGTCCTTCAGGTAGTCCAGCCCGCCCTCCAGGTTCTCGCGCCAGGTGCTGGTGCGCTGCAGGCGGTCGGCGGTGCGCACGTAAAACATGAGCACGCGGTCGATCATGCGCACCAGTTCGTCCTTGGACAGGTCGGACGCGAACAGCTCCGCGTGGCGCGGCTTCATGCCGCCGTTGCCGCAGATGTACAGGTTCCAGCCCTTCTCGGTGGCGATGACGCCGATGTCCTTGCCCTGCGCCTCGGCGCATTCGCGCGTGCAGCCCGACACGCCGAACTTGATCTTGTGCGGGGCGCGCAGGCCTTTGTAGCGGTTCTCCAGCTCCACGGCCAGGCCCACGCTGTCGCCCACGCCGTAGCGGCACCAGGTGGAGCCCACGCAGCTCTTGACCGTGCGCAGCGACTTGCCGTACGCATGGCCCGACTCGAAGCCGGCGCTGATCAGCTCTTCCCAAATCAGCGGCAACTGCTCCAGCCGCGCGCCGAACATGTCCACGCGCGCGCCGCCCGTGACCTTGGTGTACAGGCCGTACTTCTTGGCGACCTGGCCCACGGCGATCAGGCCGTCGGGCGTGACCTCGCCGCCCGGCATGCGCGGCACCACGGAATAGGTGCCGTCCTTCTGGATGTTGCCCAGGTAGTAGTCGTTGCTGTCCTGCAGGCTGGCCAGCTCCTTTTTCAGCACGAACTCGTTCCAGCACGATGCGAACACGCTGGCCGCCACGGGCTTGCAGATGTCACAGCCCAGGCCCTTGCCGTGCTTGGCGAGCAGTTCGTCGAAGGTGCGGATGTTGCCCACGCGCACCAAGTGGTAGATCTCCTGGCGCGAATACGCGAAGTGCTCGCAGAGGTGGTTGTTGACGGCCATGCCGCGCCGGGCCATCTCCATCTTCATCACCTGCGTGACCAGGGGCACGCAGCCGCCGCAGGTGGCGCCGGCCTTGGTGCAGGCCTTCATCTCGGCGATGGTGCAGGCGCCCTCGCCCACCGCCGCGCAAATCGCGCCCTTGCTCACGTTGTTGCACGAGCAGATCTGCGCCGTGTCGGGCAGCGCCTCCACGCCCAGGCCCGGCCTGGCCTTGCCGTCGCTGGACGGGAAGATCAAAAACTCCGGGTCTTCGGGCAGCGCGATGCCGTTCAGCGCCATCTGCAGCAGCGTGCCGTATTCGGTGGCGTCGCCGATCAGCACGGCGCCCAGCAGTTGCTTGCCGTCCTCGCTGATGACGATCTTTTTATAGACCTGGCGGCGTTCGTCCACGTACTGGCAGGTGCGGCTGTGCGGCGTCTTGCCGTGTGCGTCGCCGATGCTGGCCACGTCCACGCCCATCAGCTTGAGCTTGGTGCTCATGTCCGCACCCACGAAGGCCGCGCCCGCCTCGCCCGCGATGTGGCGCGCGGCGACGCGGGCCATGTCGTAGCCGGGGGCGACCAAGCCAAAGGTCTGCTCGTTCCACGATGCGCATTCGCCAATGGCATAGACGTTGTGGTCGCTGGTGCGGCAGGCGCTGTCGATGGCCACGCCGCCGCGCGGGCCGATGGCCAGCACACACTGCCGCGCCAGCTCGTCGCGCGGACGGATGCCGGCGGAGAAGACGATCATGTCGGCCTCCAGATGCGAGTCGTCCGCGAACTTCATGCGATGGCGCGCCCGCGCGCCGTCGGTGATCTCCTGCGTGTTGCGGCCAGTGTGCACGTGCACGCCCAGCTCCTCGATCTTGGCGCGCAGCACGCGGCCGCCGCCCTCATCCACCTGCACGGCCATCAGGCGCGGGGCGAACTCCACCACGTGCGTCTCCAGCCCCATGTCGCGCAGCGCCTTGGCGCATTCCAGGCCCAGCAGCCCGCCGCCCACCACCACGCCCGAGCGGGACTTGACGCCCGAGGCCTTCATCGCCTCCAGGTCCTCGATGGTGCGGTACACGAAGCAGTGCGCGCGGTCGCGGCCGGGCACCTGCGGAATGAAGGGGTTGGAGCCCGTGGCGAGCACCAGCTTGTCGTAGGGAATCACTTCGCCATCGACTGTGGTCACCGTGTGGATGCGCCGGTCGATGGATGCTGCGCGCGTCGCCAGCCGCAGCGAGAAGCCGGTGCGCTCGAAGAAGCCCGGCTCGACGAGCGAGAGTTCGTCCGCCGACTTGCCGCTGAAGAATTCGGACAGGTGCACACGGTCGTAGGCGGCGCGGGGCTCCTCGCACAGCACGGTGACCTCGGCGCCGGAGAGGCCGGTCTCCGCCAGGCTTTCGAGGAACTTGTGGCCCACCATTCCGTGGCCGATGAGAACAATTTTCATGATCGTGGTCCTGCAATGACCCGGCCTGCCGGCGAAGGCGAGAGAGCAGGATGGCGGGTGCAGGCCCGGCCGGTGGAAGCCGGCGCTGCACCACCCCTCCGCCGTGGCACGGGTGTGGTTGGAACAACAAGCGAGCCGCGCGAAGGCCCTGGCCCGCCTGGGGTTCCGCCATCGTTAGCGGAGGTTGTTTTTTGGTCCGCAGGCAGCTTTACCGGCAGAGTGACAGGGCTACCGCAATATCCATGCCGGTCCACGAACGCCCGCCGCGGCGCTCCTCTGCGGCCACCGTGCGGTATGCAGGCCCTGCAGCCGCATCAATGCGGTGCGGAGCATCCCCAAGTTAGGGCGCCGGCCATGCAGGGGACTGCCGGCGGGGTAGAGCCCTGCCCTATGGCTCTCTTTTGATGGTTTGCAAACTCCGCCGACTCAGGCAGACTCCAGCCACGATCCACGACACCAGACCCTTACACATGACGGAACGCAGAGCCCCCACCGACAGACGCAGCGGCAAGGACCGCCGGCAGGAAGAGCAAGGCCCACCCACCGGCTATGAACGGCGGCGGACGGTGGAGTCCCAGCAGCCCGAGTTGACCGAGCTGCACTTGAGCGAGGAAGAACTGCGCGCGCTGGGCTTCACGCAGGACAAGCCCGAGCCCAAGAAACCGGCCTGAACGTACACACCAGCAAAAAAGCCCAGAACCTCACGGTTCTGGGCTTTTGCTATCAATGGTCGGCGTGGCGGGATTCGAACTCGCGACCCCTTGCACCCCATGCAAGTGCGCTACCAGGCTGCGCTACACGCCGACAAGACTTAGATTATATGCACAAAAAAGCTCAGTTCGGAGAAAGCAGCGCACGAATCTCAAATAATTCTCGGCGCACCGCATTGGAGTCCAGCGTGAAGCCCAGGGCATCGATCGACAGATCGCCGCGCGCGCTGTCCAGCAGGATGCTGGGCAGGTCGGCGTTCTCAACCTCGATCTCGGCCGCCACCTCCTCGCGCGCAGGATGCGCGAGCTCCTGCAGCCGGTTGCGCGCGCCGCTGATCGTGAAGCCCTGGTCGTACAGCAGGTCGCGGATGCGGCGAATCATCAGCACCTCATGGTGCTGGTAATAGCGCCGGTTGCCGCGCCGCTTCATGGGGCGCAGCTGCGTGAACTCCTGCTCCCAATAGCGCAATACATGGGGCTTGACGCCGCACAGCTCCGCGACCTCACCAATCGTGAAGTAGCGCTTGGCTGGAATGGAAGGAAGGGGTGTGCCCATAAGCTGCCGACTGGTGCGGATTCAAACCGGAAAACCGGTAAGCGTACTGCAGTCCAACGAAGACCGCTAGCAGCCCGCACCGGCAGAGTCACAAAATTGGCACAAATTCACGTTTCATTCGGCCGAGGTCTGGATCTGTTCCTTGAGCTTGCTGCTGGCATGGAAGGTCACCACACGGCGCGCCTTGATCGGAATGGCCTCGCCCGTGCGCGGGTTGCGCCCCGGGCGCGGCGCCTTGGTGCGAATCTGGAAGTTGCCGAAGCCCGAGAGCTTCACGTCCTTGCCCTCGACCAGACTCTGCGAGATCAGGTCGAAGAAGGCGTCGATCATGTCCTTGGACTCGCGCTTGTTCAGTCCGATCTGGTCGAACAACAGGTCGGCCAGCTGCGCCTTGGTGAGTGCCGGGGACTCCAGGCTTTCGACGGCGAATTCGATCATGGCATCAGCTCCCATCCATTCCACTCACACACGCAGCCGCGCGCCGGTGCGCTGGGCCAGTTCTGCCACCACGGCCTGCACAGCGGCATCGATCTCGGCCTCGGTCAGCGTGGCCTCGTCGCGCGCCAGGGTCAGGCGCACGGCCAGGCTTTTCTCGCCTTGCGCGAGGCCGCCTGCGGGAGCCTCCTCGCCGGGGCGCAGCACCTTGGGGCGGTACACGTCGAACAGCACGGCCGAGCGCAGCATGCCGCCGGGCACGGCCTGCTGCACGGCCGCCATGATGTCGGCGTGCGTGACGCGCTCGGCGACCACGACAGCAATGTCGCGCTCGACAGCCTGGTGCTTGGCCACGGGCTTGAACTGCGGCACGGCGCGCTGCAGCACGACGTCCAGCTCCAGCTCGAACAGCACCGGGGCCTGGGGCAGGTCCCATGACTGGCGCCACTGCGGGTGCAGCTCGCCCACAAAGCCGATGGCGCGCTCGCCCAGCAGCACGCGGGCGCAACGGCCGGGGTGCATTGCGGGGTGCGTGGCGGGCTCGAAGCGGGCCTGTAGCGGGGCCAGCAGCGCTTCCACGTCGCCCTTTACGTCGAAGAAGTCGATGCCTTGCTCCTTGCGCCCCCATTGCAGCGCATCGGCCGGGCCATAGGCCAGGCCCGCCACGCGCATGGGCTGGTGGAAGCCTTCGACGGTGGTGTCGGTGTTCTGCACGCTGGCGTCGCGCAGGAACACGCGGCCCAGCTCGAACACGCGCACGCGCTGGGCCTTGCGGTCCAGGTTGAACTTGAGCACCTGCAGCAGCGAGCCCAGCAGCGTGGAGCGCATCACGCTCATCTGGCTGGCGATGGGGTTGAGCAGCTTGATGGGCTGCGCATTAGCGGCCAGCTCGTGCTCCCAGCGTTCCTCGACGAAGCTGAAGTTGATCGTCTCCTGGTAGCCCAGGCCCGCGAGCTGGCGGCGCACCGCGAAGGGGCTGCGCGTGGCCTCGGGCGCCAGCTTGGGCGTGATGGGCGCGAGCGGCGGCGTGGTGGGCAGGTGGTTGTAGCCCACCATGCGCGCGACTTCCTCGATCAGGTCTTCTTCGATCGTGAGGTCGAAGCGGTATGCGGGCGGCGTGACGGTGACCGTGCCTTCGCCCTCTTGCACCGGCAAGCCCAGGCCGCGCAGCGCGTTGGCGCACTGCGCCTGCGTGAGCGGCATGCCGATGACCTTGACCGCGCGCGCCACGCGCAGCGTGACGGGCTGGGGCGCGGGCAGGTTGACGGCCTGGTCGTCCATGGGGCCGCAGGCCGTGTCGGGCGTGCCGCAGATGTCGATCACGAGCTGCGTGATGCGCTCGATGTGCTCCACCGTCAGGCTCGGGTCCACACCGCGCTCGAAGCGGTGGCCCGCGTCGGTAGAGAAGTTGTAGCGGCGCGAGCGGCCAGCGACAGCCTTTGGCCACCAGAAGGCGGCCTCGATGTAGATGTGTTTCGTGTCGTCGGAAACGGCGGTGGCGTCGCCGCCCATGATGCCCGCCAGCGACTCGACTTGGCTTTCATCGGCGATCACGCCCACTTTTTCATCGACAGTGATGGTGTTGCCGTTGAGCAGCTTGAGCGACTCGCCCGCCCTGCCCCAGCGCACATCCAGGCCACCGTGGATCTTGTCGAGGTCGAAGATATGCGACGGGCGGCCAAACTCGAACATCACGTAGTTGGAAATGTCCACCAGTGGCGACACGCCGCGCTGGCCGCAGCGCGCGAGGCGGTCGAGCATCCACTGCGGCGTTTGGGCTTGCGTGTTCACGTTGCGCACGATGCGGCCCGAGAATCGGCCGCAAAGGTCAGGGGCGCCAACCTTGACAGGCAGCACGTCGGCCAGCATGGACTTCACGGCGGGGAACGTTGGCTGCTTCAGCGGCGCGCCCGTCAATGCCGACACTTCGCGGGCGATGCCATAGACGCTGAGGCAGTGCGCGAGATTGGGCGTGAGCTTGAGCGTGAACAGCGTGTCGTCCAGATTCAGGTGCGTGCGGATGTCCTGGCCCACGGGCGCGGCAGCGTCCAGCTCCAGCAGGCCGCCATGGTCTTCCGACAGCTTGAGTTCACGCGCCGAGCACAGCATGCCCTGGCTTTCCACGCCGCGCAGCTTGCCGACCTTGATGCGGAAGGGCTTGCCGTCATCGCCCGGCGGCAGTTCCGCGCCCACCAGCGCGCACGGCACCTTGATGCCCACGCGGGCATTGGGCGCGCCGCACACGATGTTGAGCAAGGCCCCCTGCCCCACGTCCACCTGGCACACGCGCAGGCGGTCGGCGTCGGGGTGCTGCACGGCTTCCTTGATTTCGCCCACGACGATCTGCGTGAACGGCGGGGCCACGGGGCGCAGTTCTTCGACTTCCAGGCCCGCCATGGTCAGGGTGTCGGCCAGTTCTTGGGTGCTCAGCGGCGGGTTGCAGAATTCGCGCAACCAGGACTCGGGGAATTGCATAGTGTGTAGGGATTCTTGGCGGTTGCTCTTGAAAAGTGAGCTGGTGGCGCTTGTCGGTTCTTGGTTTCAATATGAAAACTTGCTGAAACCCAATGAAATCAAGCGCGAGCAGCTCACTTTTTTTAATTACTGGAACTGCGACAGAAAGCGGATGTCGCCGTCGAAGAACAGGCGCAGATCGTTCACGCCATAGCGCAGCATGGTCAGCCGGTCGGGCCCCATGCCGAAGGCGAAGCCGATGTATTTCTCGGTATCGAGCCCCATGTTGCGCACCACGTTGGGGTGCACCTGGCCAGAGCCCGCCACCTCCAGCCAGCGGCCCGCGAGCGGCCCGGTCTGGAACTGGATGTCGATTTCTGCGCTGGGCTCGGTGAAGGGGAAGAAGCTGGGGCGAAAGCGCAGCACCAGGTCATCGCTCTCGAAGAAGGTGCGGCAGAAGTCGGTGAATACGACCTTCAGGTCCTTGAAGCTCACGTTCTCGCCGATCCACAGGCCTTCGCACTGGTGGAACATGGGCGAGTGCGTGGCGTCGCTGTCCACGCGGTAGGTGCGCCCCGGAGCGATGACGCGGATCTCGGGCATGGGCTGGCCTGCGTCGAGCAGCGCGCGGTGCTTCTTGACGTGCTGCACCGCGTGGCGGATCTGCATGGGGCTGGTGTGCGTGCGCAGCAGGTTGGGGGCGGTGGCGGTGCCGCCCTCCACGTAGAAGGTGTCGTGCATGGAACGCGCGGGGTGATCCTCGGGCGTGTTCAGCGCGGTGAAGTTGAACCAGTCGGTCTCGATCTCGGGGCCCTCGGCCACGTCGAAACCCATGGAGCCGAAGATGCCCTGGATGCGCTCCAACGTGAGCGACACGGGGTGCAGCCCGCCCTGCCCGCGTTGGCGGCCCGGCAGGCTCACGTCCAGCGCCTCGGCCTTGAGCTGGGCTTGCAATTCCGCGTCGGCGAGCTGCTGGCGGCGCGCGGTGAGAGCGGCCTCGATGGCCTGCTTGGCCACGTTGATGGCGGCACCGCGGGACTTTTTCTCGTCCACCGACAGCTGGGCCATGCCCTTCATGAGTTCCGTCACGCGGCCCGACTTGCCCAGGAACTGCGCCTTGGCGTTTTCCAGCTCAGCGGGGGTGGCGCTTTGCGCGAACAGCTGCGCCGCGCTCTCGACCAGGGAATCCAACTCGTTCATAACGACTCTTTATCGACTCGTGAAAATAAACAAGGGCTAGCGCCTTTTCAAGCCCTAGCCCTTGCTGTTATTGCGCAAGCAGCTATTAAAACAATAGCCGCCTATCGTGAATTCAAGCAGCAGCCAGCTTGGCCTTGACTTGCTCCACGATGCTGCCGAAGGCAGCCTTGTCGTGCACCGCGAGGTCGGCCAGCATCTTGCGGTCGATCTCGATGGACGCCTTCTTCAGGCCGTTGGTGAACTGGCTGTAGGTCAGGCCCAGTTCGCGCGAAGCGGCGTTGATACGGGCGATCCACAGTTGGCGGAACACGCGCTTCTTGGTGCGGCGGTCACGGTAGGCATATTGCCCGGCCTTCATCACCGCCTGCTTGGCGATGCGGAAGACGTTACCGCGGCGACCACGGAAGCCCTTGGCAAGGGCGAGAACTTTCTTGTGACGGGCGCGGGCCGTTACACCACGTTTGACGCGAGGCATGTGTTTTCTCCTTGTTCGTCAGTGAATTACAGGCCAGCACTGGGCAGCATTTGTGCGATCGAGCCCATGTTGGTCTCGTGCACGGCAACTGCACCACGCAGATGGCGCTTGTTCTTGGTGGTCTTCTTGGTCAAGATGTGACGCTTGAAGGCTTGACCGCGCTTGACGGTGCCACCGGGACGAACGCGAAAACGCTTCTTCGCGCTGCTCTTGGTCTTCATTTTGGGCATGTGAATGCTCCTGTTTTCAATTGTGCTCGTGAGGCGTTTGCGAAACCGATCCGCAAACTTGTTGGCCCCGAGCCACTTTTTGACGAAGGGCCGAAACCCTTCGTTTATCCGGGTGCCGTTCCTCGCGGAGCGGCACCCAAATTCCTCTGTCTCGTTCTCAGGAAGCCGCCGGAGCGCCTTCTGCCGCTGCCTTGTTGGCTGCGGGCTTCTTCTTGCCGGGCGCGATCATCATGATCATCTGGCGGCCTTCCAGCTTCGGGAACTGCTCGACCAGGATGGTGTCGCCCAGGTCGTCGCGGATGCGGTTGAGCAGCGCCAAGCCCAGCTCCTGGTGCGTGATCTCGCGGCCACGGAAACGCAGCGTGATCTTGCACTTGTCGCCATCGGCCAGGAAGCGGCGGATATTGCGCAGCTTGATGTTGTAGTCGCCATCGTCCGTGCCGGGACGGAACTTGACTTCCTTGATCTCGATGACCGTCTGCTTGGCCTTGGCCTCGGCGGCGCGCTTTTGTTCCTGGTACTTGAACTTGCCGTAGTCCATGAGACGGCATACGGGCGGGTTCGCCGTAGCGGCGATTTCCACCAAGTCCACATCCAACTCGCCCGCCATGCGGAGGGCTTCCATGAGGCTGACGACGCCCAGGGGCTCGTTGTCAGGGCCCGAGAGGCGAACCTCGGGGGCCATGATTTCACGGTTCAGGCGGTGCTTGCGCTCCTCGCGCTGGCGACGATCACGAAATTCAGTAGCGATGGCTATCTTCCTTCAATCAAAACACTACAAACTCTGTAGCAACAACCGCGCATCTGGCATGCGCCAAAGCATGTTTTCATGAAAAGAATCAGGCTTTGGTGGCGATGTCCTGGGCGATCAGATCGGCGAACGCTTCAAGGGACATCACACCGAGGTCACGATTGCCCCGGGCGCGCACTGCGACGGCTCCTGCGGCCTTCTCCTTGTCGCCCGCGACGAGGATGTACGGCAGCTTTTGCAACGAATGCTCACGTATTTTATACGTAATCTTCTCGTTGCGCAGATCGGTCACCACCCTAAGGTCTTGATTCGGCAGTGCTTTTTGCAGTTTTGCAGCGATTTCGCGACAGTAGTCGGCCTGCGCGTCGGTGATGTTGAGCACCGCCACCTGCACCGGCGCCAGCCACGTGGGCAGCGCGCCGGCATGGTGTTCGATCAGCATGCCGATGAAGCGCTCCAGGCTGCCCACGATGGCGCGGTGCAGCATGATGGGGCGGTGGCGGTTGCCGTCCTCGCCCACATACTCGGCGTCCAGGCGCTCGGGCATGTTCGGGTCCACCTGGATGGTGCCGCACTGCCACTGGCGGCCCAGCGCGTCCTTGAGCGTGTATTCGAGCTTGGGGCCGTAAAAGGCGCCATCGCCCGGCGCGTATTCGAACTCGCAGCCCGAGGCGCGCAGGCCGTCGGCCAGCGCGTTCTCTGCCTTGTCCCAGCTCTCTTCCGTGCCGATGCGCTTCTCAGGCCGTGTGGCGAGCTTGTAGATGATGTCGGTGAAGCCGAAGTCCTTGTAGACCTTCTGCAGCAACGTCGTGAAGGCCTGCACTTCGGCCTGGATCTGGTCCTCGGTGCAGAAGATGTGACCATCGTCCTGCGTGAAGGCGCGCACGCGCATGATGCCGTGCAGGCCGCCCGTGGGCTCGTTGCGGTGGCAGGCACCGAACTCGCCGAAGCGCAGCGGCAGGTCGCGGTAGCTCTTGATGCCGTGCTTGTAGATGAGGATGTGGCCGGGGCAGTTCATCGGCTTGAGCGCGTAGTCGCGCTTCTCGCTCTCGGTAACGAACATGTTCTCGCTGTACTTGTCCCAGTGGCCCGTCTTCTCCCACAAGGCGGAGTCGAGCAGTTGCGGCCCCTTCACCTCCAGGTAGCCGTTGTCGCGGTACACACGGCGCATGTACTGCTCCACCTCCTGCCACACGGACCAGCCCTTGGGGTGCCAGAACACGGTGCCGGGCGAGTGCTCGTCGATGTGGAACAGGTCCAGCTCGCGGCCCAGGCGGCGGTGGTCGCGCTTCTCGGCCTCTTCGATGCGCTGGATGTAGGCCTCCAGGTCCTTCTTGTCGGCCCAGGCCGTGCCGTAGATGCGCTGCAGCTGCTCGTTCTTGGCATCGCCGCGCCAGTAGGCGCCAGCCAGCTTCACGAGCTTGAAGACCTTGAGGAAGCGCGTGTTGGGCACGTGCGGGCCGCGGCACATGTCCACGTATTCCTGGTGGTAGTACAGGCCCATGGCCTTCTCGTCGGGCATGTCCTCGACGAGGCGCAGCTTGTAGTCCTCGCCGCGTTGCTGGAACACCTCGATCACCTCGGCGCGCGGCGTTACCTTCTTGATGACGTCGTAGTCCTGCGCGATGAGTTCCTTCATGCGCTGCTCGATGGCGGCCATGTCCTCGGGCGTGAAGGGGCGCTCATAGGCGATGTCGTAGTAGAAGCCCTCGTCGATCACCGGGCCGATCACCATCTTGGCCGTCGGGTAGAGCTGCTTGACGGCGTGGCCCACCAGGTGGGCGCAGGAGTGGCGGATGATCTCCAGCCCGTCCTGGTCCTTGGGCGTGATGATCTGCAGCTTCGCGTCGTGGTCGATGCGGTCGCTGGCATCGACGAGCTTGCCGTCCACCTTGCCGGCCACAGTGTTCTTGGCGAGGCCGGAGCCGATGGACTGCGCCACCTCGGCCACCGTCACGGGGCCGGGGTACTCGCGCTGCGAACCGTCAGGAAGCGTGATGTGAATCATGAAAAAACCTTGTACGAGAAAACAAAAAGCGCGGACGGGGCCGCGCTTGATCTGGGAGGAAGGGAGAAACGAGCAGGCGCGAACCAGGGACCGTCAGCGGACGGTGGTGAATTCCTTGGTGGTAGTTCGCGGTGTCATAACCCAGATGCCTTTCTCGCTCTTACATAGGATGGAAGAAGACGCACATTCTAGCGCGCAATGCAAAAGGGCCACGCCGGAGCACGGGCCTTGTTGCGTGGAAGGACTAGATTAGTGGATCTGCCCTTCTTCGGTCGAACCCATTCCAGCGTCGTTGAAGGTGCATGCGCTCGCAATGCGAGGGATTGGGCTTGTCTCAGGAAAAAGTGGGGGTGCAGATCGGCATCGATGAATCGTCTAGCCGCGCCAGAATCAGCCGCTACGAGATAGGCACACACGAGCCGCCCGTTGAGACAGCAAGGCTGATTGCCAAGGCCTTGGGTGTGCCGCTGGCCTACCTGTACTGCGATGAAGAGGATGTGGCAGCGCTACTCAAAGAGCTTGCCACCCAGTCAGCAAGCCAGCGCAAGGCTCTCGTGTCTCAGTGGCTGCAGGGCTTGAGATAGCCAGTCCAAAGACACTGCCATCGACAGGAGCGGTCTGTCGGAATTGCAAACCATCTGACGCCTTCAGGCTGGTTGCAGACATACGGTGTCCGCCTGCGAAGGAGTACTAACGGCTAGGAGCCGACACCCAAAAGCTCTTTGTCATCGGGACGCCCACCCCGTCATTAAAAGAGCTACCTGTCCGAACTCTGTTTCTGACAGTCTTCGAGCCCGCTTGCCCTTTCGCACAGTCGCCTCAATTTCTCGCGCCGTCGCTTCACCCAGTTTTCTAATATAGCCTTCTCTTCGCAGTGAATCGCAGACATTCATGGCGCCGTCGTTTACGGTCTCGTAGCACTTTTTTTGGTCTTCCATCAGCTGTATGTCGAACGCACTAGCGGCAGCTTCGATCTCCGCTTTGTCTTTTACACCGTCTTCGATCAAAGATGCTTGGAAAAGGAAAACTAGATGCCATCGCAGGCAATGACTGCGGACTTGCATCCGGGGTGTGTTGTCTGTCGACCAGTCGACTTGCGAGCTTAGGTACGGGAATCGGCGTAGGTACTCCAAAGCTTGTAGGTGATAGAAGCCAATATAGACTGCTCGTAAAGTCTCGACTCTATTGAGTCCATTCAAAGCTGTCTCAGTCCAGACTAAATCAGCCGCGAAGACGTCACAGAAGATCTCCTGCCGTATTTGTTCGTCTGCCAAGGAGGCCAACAACGCAGCGTGGAACTTTAGGTCTTCGCCACTCTCCAGGCGACGTTGTGTGTCTTTATAGAACGCTTGAGGATCTTGGTGATGAATCGCGGCGGGCGGTGCGGACCGAACGTCGGCGAGAATCTGCGAGGGAGTGCGAGTCTTACTGGCAATTTGATGCTCGATAAGTTGCTCTACCTGTTCGCGGACGTGTGACAAAATTTGAGGCTGCCCATATAAACAGTGTCCGAACTCATGGAAGAGCATGAACCTTTCATGGGTTGACGTGAGCACTGCTCGCCAACGTTCATCCACAGCGCGACCCATCAGTGCGTCGCGGCCATTGCGGTAGACAAGAGCGCAATGAATAGCCTCATCAACCATGGATACTTCAACCAGTCTTTCGGCAAGAACTTTATGGAAATAGACAATCGCTGGTTCTATATCCGCAGCTTCCACGAACAGCCGGTTTAGCAGGTTCACTGATTGCCCCATGTACTGGTCGTACACAAGCCAAAGCACTTCGCCGATCTTTACGTGCTCCACACGACGCGAGAGGCTGTAAACAATCTTTACGTCAACAGCGACACCAAAGTGCGCCGCAAGATCACGTATCCGCTTTACCGATTCCGCATAGTAGTGCTGCTGAACACGGCCTCGAAGATGCAGGCGCGTGGCGTCGATGTATCGGTCTACCGGTGACGCGCTCACTTTTTCCGCTTTTTTGAAGGCGGTAATGATGTCTTGAGTATGCGGATCAATGCTTCTTCGCTAACGCCACGAATCTCGATTCCTCTGACTTTGACGTGGACATGCTTCTTGGCTTTGATCTGTGCCTGTACGATTTTGACAATACCGCCGACGAGGACTGGCGTTAATGTCAGGATAACGGTAAATAGTGCGACACCGTCCATTCCTTGCCGTTCGGAAAGAAAGGCGTCCGAGCCCTGCGCCAATGCCTCAAGTTCAGTGGCCGCTGCCCTTTCAGCGATTTCAATTGCGATCTGTGGCATGGATTGGAATCCTCCGTTTATTGCTGATCGTATCGCGGTTGCTGGGATACAAAATTGAATGCCTGAATTGTGCCGAGGCTGTGTGGAAACCCCACCCTAACCCGCTACCCAAAACTAAAAACGCCGCACCCGATTCAAGCGAGGTGCCCATTAAGCGATTCATCGAAGGCGAAGTCCGACAACAGGTCACCATGCTACCGGAGTGCCTGGATGACTACATCGCACAAGACAACCCTGCGCGCGTTGTCGATGTGTTTGTCCAAGAGCTGGATCTTCGGGCTCTGTGCTTCGATGGGGTCAATCCTGCTGTCACTGGACGGCTTACGTACCACCGGCCGTACTGCTCAAGCTCTACATTTATGGCTACCTCAACCGTAGTCAATCGAACCGCCGCCTGGAGCGCGAAGCCCAGCGCAATGTCGAGCTGATGTGGCTGTGATAAGTATCGCGCAGATGATGCAGGCGATGCGGATGGTGAAGGCAGGAGCCCTGTGTTGGCGTTAAAAGCTTTAGGAAGTCGTCAAAGGGCTCCAGGTGCGCCAGATACGGCGCTGCGACAGTGCTGATGGAAAATGTAAATGGAGTGAAGAGTACGGGACTGGCCCTACACCGCCTCGGTCCAACGCGGTCAGACGGCTCGAACGGTAGTAGCTGGTTATAGCGCCCGACACGATATCTCGGAGTGACCGTCGCGGCATGCTCACTCGCACCGACTGGCCGGCGCCAGCCTTCTACTAAGTACAAGCTGTAACGGAGAATAGAGACTCGGCCCACCTGCAACTTCTGCGAGCATGGCCACCGTTACGGCGAAGGACGCGGCTCAAGGCGTCTGTATTTCAAGAGGGGCTGCATGGCACAAATTCGTTCGGAGTACCACCGCTTCTTGGCCCATCTGACTCAGCGACATGTGCACGACGACGTGCGTCGGTTCGCGCACTTAGTGCTCGCTCACCTGCAGCCGCTGGCTGAAATCGGTGCTGCTAGACGTGGTCGATCCACTCGTCTGGCGCCGCTGGCTATCGCACATCTGGCGCGGATGCCTGTCGCGTACCACGGAGAGGCCCGCGGCCCCGAGGCGGGGCCGGCGCTTGGCAGGCTGCACCAACTCGAAGTCGGGCCGTTCCGGGGATTCATGCGCCAGGAGACGTTCGACCTCAGCCATGAAATCACCCTTGTCTACGGTGCCAACGGCACCGGCAAAAGCAGCTTCTGCGAAGCCTTGGAAGTAGCGATGCTCGGTTCGATCAGCGAAGCGCAGGCCAAGCGGGTCGACCAGAGAAGCTATTGCAACAATGCTCGCCTGCGTCGCCACGTCGCGCCGGTCCTGTCGGCAAGGGCGGCGGATCAAACGCAGGCTGTCCAACCCGACGAAGGCGAGTACCGTTTCTGCTTCATAGAAAAGAACCGCCTCGACGATTTCGCCCGCATCGCCGCGCGCACACCGGGCGATCAGCGCCAGCTCATCGCGACCCTGTTCGGCGTGGACCAGTTCAGCGAGTTCGTGCGCGGCTTCAATCCCTTCCTCGACCAGGATCTGATGCTGGTCGGCGTGAAGGCGGCGCAGCTGGCGCAGAATCGCCTGCAGTTGGCGAACTCCGAGCAGATGATCGCCGCATACCCGCAGAAGATCGCAGCGGTCGAGGGCCTGGAACAAGCGTTGGCGCAACGGATGTCGCCTGGCCTGACCTACCAAGCCTGCGTCGACTGGCTGCTCGGTACTCCGCAGCAACAGGGGCGGCTGCCGTACGTCCAGGCACAACTGGACGCCAACCCGCCTGCCATACATGAGGTGACTCAGGCCCATCTGCAGGCGTTGCTGGCGGAGGCCTACCGCGTCCAGGGGCTGTGGCAGGTGTCTTCCGCGCAACTCGCGGCCCGCGCTGGTGAGGTGTCGTACGCAAAGCTGTACGAGGCCGTGCTCGCCCTGGCCGAAGGAGCGACCGCGTGTCCCGCATGTGGGACTGGATTGGCCTCCGTGGCGCAGGATCCATTCGCAAAGGCGCGAACGGGTCTGGAGCAGCTCGCGCAGCTGGCTGCCCTGCAGCAGCAGGAGACCGGACTTCGGACGCAGTTGAGCGAGGCGGTACGAGCGCTGTGGGACGAGATGCGCCGTGTGCTAGCTGCGGCTCGGGTCGCCTGTTCTGCCGACTTGCAGGCTGCGGGCCTGCCGCTGCTGTCTCCCACATGGGCAGGAAACTGGCTCGGTGCCTGGGTGGATGGCGAACAGCGCGCTTGGCATGCCCTGTTGCGAATCGCCGCGATCGTCGAAGGCCTCGACACGCGGGCGCGTGACGTGCATGCCCAGCGCGGCGCGCTGGCCCAGGAGCGGGACCGCCTACAGCAGTATCAGTTGGAGATCGAAAGACTGCGGACCATGCGCACGACGGCCGATCAAGAACTGGTCACCGCCCGCCAGACCGTCGCCCAGTTCGACGAGGCTAACCGGGAGCTGATCCAGGCCGCCGCGGCGGAAGTACCGGTGGTGGAGCACCACCAGCGGGTCAAGGCCGCCTACGACGGTTTCCTGCCTGAGATTCAGGCCTACCTGGCCGCTTTGCCGGGCATGCTGCTGCAGGGGCTGGGGGAGCAAGCTCGCCATCTGTACAACGCCTTCAACCGGGCCGATCCGCCCGGCGATTTGCTGCACGCGCTGTGGTTGCCGGTGGCGGAGAACGGAAAGATCGAAGTGGAGTTCGTCGGCGAGCCGGGCGTGAGCTACGACGCGCTGATCATCTTCAGCGAAGGCCACATCAAGTGCCTGGGTCTGGCGATCCTGCTCGCCAAGAACATCGCGCAGGGCTGTCCCGTGGTTATCTTCGACGACGTCGTCAACGCGATCGACGACGACCACCGGGACGGCATCTGGCGCACCTTCTTCGAGGACGGTCTGCTTGACGGCAAGCAGATCATCCTCACCTCGCACGCCGAGGAATTCCTGCATCGCATCCAGCAGGAGCTGGGCGCGCGCCGCGCCGCGGCCATCAAGCGCTACAAGTTCCTCCCGCATCAGGGGGAGCACGAGTTGCGCGTCGACAGCGACCCGCCGACGAAGAACTACGTTCTGCTGGCCCAGCGGGCGTTGGCAGAAGACGAGAAGCGCGAGGCACTGCGCCAGGCTCGGCCGGCGCTGGAGAGTCTCACGGATCGCCTTTGGACATGGCTGGGCCGGCGGGCGGACAGCCGGATCGACATCAAGCTAGGCGGACCTCGCTCGCCGTGGGAGCTGAACAACAAGTGCAGCAAGTTGCGATCGGCAGTTGATCGCATCTCGGCGCAGCACGCTGGTGCGCCGCAGGCGGTGGCCGCGCTCGCCACCCTGCTCAATGTCAGCGGCGCGAGCATCGAGTGGAGCTATCTCAACAGCGGCGTGCACGACGCCCAACGTGATCATGAGTTCGACCGAGCCACCGTCCGGGTCATCGTCGAGTCGATCACAGCATTGGACGCTGCACTCGATGCCCTACAAAGACGCTGAGGCTGTCGGAAGTAACCGACGCTGACTCTACGGGCCTAGCGATCCCGAAACCGCCAGAGCGAGGTGAACGTCCGGTTTTGGCTGACAGCACGCGTTCGACGGCCAGTCTGGATGATAGCAATCGCTGCAGATGCGACGACCGGTATGGCAGTTACAGGCTGAACGGAGTCACTCTGGGACGGCGGTGATGAACGATTGCGAGGGTCACCAGCGGTCATTCAGTGTTCGGCCAAGCGAACGACCGCTTCACCTACAAGACCGGGCGCTTGCCAGTGGATGGCACCACGCCATCGGTGAAGGACCGGTTTCGCATAGGGCGAAGTGGCACTCCTGACCCAAAGCAGTCTCTTGATGAGGCCAGCAGCGGCCCGACCCTCAGGGCATGGGAGCTAGGTCAGCGTAGACCCAGCACATCCCAGATGGAAGGCGTCGTTGCCGCGCGGCGATACAAGGCAGCTGAGAGCTAAATCTGTAGGTGACCAGTGCCTCCAAATCGAATTGCTTACTCTGTGGAGCCCTGGTGACGGGAGGCAGCCTTGCTATCCTTGTCCGGGGAGGTGTTGTCTCTTTCCTCGGACTGTGAGTCGACCAGTTCCATTCGCTCGGACCGCGCACGCCGCTTACAGCTCACAGTTCGTCATCATTTCCCTCGATGTCATCGACCACATCCGAGGCGTTGGCAGCCCTTTGCAATTGCCCTTCCACGTGGCGAGCCATGTCTACCCAACTGGTGAGAAAAGCCTCTTCAGTGCCGTGACGACACAAGGCCTCAAGACCGCGCAGTAGCCAAGGAAGGAAATGACCGATGATGTCCGTGCTGAAAGAGACGAAATTGTCGAACTGTTTGTCGATGTAGTCTTCCCCTGCATTCGAGCGACGAGCCGTCTTCGCTCGCAAGCGGTCAAACGCCTCACGCAAATTTAGTGGGGTCAGCAAGTCTTCAATCACTGACTCAAGGTGTTGGTCTTTGACCGGATGCCTGTGATTGTCACGGTCAACAATTTTCCGGATGGCGCCGTTGGACTGCTCAGGAATGTCTGCAAACTCTCTGATGAGTTCTGCGTAAAGCGCAGGTCCCTCAGCAAAGCTCTCACCAGACAAAAAGGCCACGAGCCGCCTGCATGTGGCTGGCGAAAAACCGCTTCGATTCGCTGCGTCGCCAAATCCAGTAAGGCGTACAGGACTATTTGCCACCGCCAACGCGCCTCCTGGTCGTGAATCGTCAAGCATTTCAGACAAGGTCTCGTTCAACAGGGAGTGAAGCCGGTCTCGGCCTCCCACTAGTTGCGCGTACGTAGACTCGGCAAAGCGAGAGACTATGTCATCCAAGGTGGGGTGCTCCCCGATGCAAGCCATGAGCTGGGCGGCGAATGCGGCCTTGGCCTCAGCCTGCTGCGCCGGCTCGCTCGCATCCCAACTACTGCCCATGGTGGATTCCAGCGGCGAGGACGAAAACATCACCGAGGTCAAGACATGAGGCTGGCTGCTCCTGGTGTTCGCACGTGCAGAACGACGACCAAGCAGGTTTTCATATAGGATTGTGTCACCCTCCGAGAACGCGCCAGCCCTCCCGCAACGACCGGCGATGTTACGAAACGTCATTGACTTCATCGGAGTGCCGGCATCCCTAAGGGACATGAGGTAGTGCGATACGATGGTCCAGCGGAAAGGCAGGTCAGCACCCTCCGCCAATGTGGTGGTGGAGCAAACCACTTTTAGTTTTCGCTGGCGTGTCAGTTCTTCGATGTCCCTGCGGACGTCGTACGGCAATGATGCGTTGTGATAAGCGAGCTCGCACCGCAATACGTCAGCCAGGGCACTGAGCCAGGGGTAGCGGGAGACGATGCTGTCAGCCGTTGCCAGCACCATAGCGTCAGTCGTCTGCGACGCGCTAAGCTTAAGCGCTTTGGCGAGCATGCGCGTGTCGCTCTTTCGCGGACAGACGACCAACCCGGGGCTCCCCAGGCGATAGAAGAGGTCTTGTGCAATCTTGGCGACATTACGTGCAGCCTCCTTTTCGCCTCCGAACTGGTTGAAAGGGAGCGCCTCGAACTGAAACTGGACAGGCGAGGAAATGACCGTGTTCGGCTGCGCGGAAGCTGGCCGCAGTGCGTCGTTGCCATGAACCCAATACATGAGTCCGTCGGACTGAACCATCCCGAGTCTTCTTGCTGTCGGGCGCCATCCAATTTGATGCAGCGCTTCGGGTAAAACACCCAACCAGTTGCACACCGCCGCTGTTTCGCTTAGCACGGCGGACAATCCAAGAATCCGAAGGCGCGGGTTATCTGCCTGCAGCATGCGAAGACGCGAAACCAGCCCCTCCATGCGGGCACCACGCGAGCCGTTTTCAACGATATGAATTTCGTCAAAAACGACAGTTCTCAGCCTATCAACCCCATCACCCGTTCTTAGCCAAGCGTCAAAGCGCTCGGGAGTTGCCACGATGACTTCCGCGCCCGCGCTGGTATCGATGGAGTCAGTTTTGAATCCACCGAACATCGATACGTAGGGCAGCCATTGGTCGAGCACCTTGTCTAGGGATGCCTTTACCTGCTCTCCGACGGCCACATAGGGGGCGACATAGACGCTCAGCCCGCCACCCTCCAGACTCGCGGCCATACAGGCCTCAGCGACAAACGTTTTGCCAGTGCTTGTTGGCAGTGTGAGCAGCGTGTTGCCGGGATACCTAGCAATACGCTTATTGGCCAACAACTGCCGTTGCGGCGGTAGCAGAGTTGCCATGCCGGTGCGCACAGCGTTCAGTACGAACCAAGACGGAATCTCAGGTGCATCCTCAAGAAGGTTGGCCGTGGCGAGTCGGCTAGCTTGGTGCGCTGCCATACGAACATGCAACGCAAATCCAGCGCCGGTTCCGCCGGTGCCCCAGACCACCTCACGAAATGTGGCGAGCGCCATGGTGAAGTAGGCTTGGCGCGCTTCGCGGGAAGAGTCCGTTAACGACCCCTGCCAATACCCTTTGAAAACTTCGACCTGGGAGTTGGCATCGACAGGTTGGTTGCCGAACACCCGTGTGGCATCGCAGACGATGGCAGCCATGCGTACTGCAGGTGTGGAGGCCAGGAATTCCGGGGACACCTCGCTGAGCACAGCCTTGGCACTCGGGAAATTGCCATGCATGGCGTACCCAAGTGCGGCATAGAAGGAAAGTTCATCGAGCTCTATCTGCTCTGCAGGTTCGGCGGCTTTGCGCCTGTGCTGACTTGTTGATTGCAGCGTTCGGGCGGCGGCAACCAACGGTGCAGCATAGGCCTCTTCATCAAACCGTGCCAGGTCTTCCCAGTCCTTCATAGTCTGAAAGACTGTCAAACATTTCAACGCTGTGGCGACGTCAAGCGGGTCTCTTGTTACCGTCATCGGAGGAACGGACCGAGCTTTTGCGGCCGACGCCGCAGCGCTAGTTAGATAGTCAACTGAGGGAGGTAATGAACTCATGGCACGAATGCGGCTTGATGACGCAGGTGTTGCAAGCACTCATCAAGTCGAGTCAAGGAAACGCTCCAAGGCTCCACGCTCGTCGGCAACCAACCCAGCAACTCTATCTTGCGCGCGACGCCATCCAAGGTCACGACTGGGTCGCCGTACCTGAGGTCATGCACCAACGTAGGTATGAGCTTCACCTTTACGCATTCGGCAGCAGTCGGCCGGTAAAGGTCTTCGACTCTGTCCAACAACGCGTCAGAAAATTCGAGCGTATCGCTCAAAAAGCCTTTGAGCCCGGACATTCGATTCGCGAGATTCGTCGATGGTCGTGTTGCGTCAAGGAGCTTTTCGCAATCGCCGACCAGAGCATTCGCATATGAGAGGTTCTGGACAATGGTTGTCTTCATCTCCATCACGTACAGCCGATCCTTGGACGTATCGCCGTCGGGGGATAAGAATACGATGGTCGCATCGAGTCCTGTCGGTGCCCCGATGTTGAGTGGACTATTGGCTCCGAGTGCGATACCCGTAAAACCGGGGCCACTAAGCCCCGACTGGCGGGCAACGTGATACGAGAGGAACTCGCCCAAATTCCCCTGTAGGCCTGTTGTCATCGGCCCGGTGTAAGCCAAATGCCACCTTGAAAGGATGTCCTGCAACTTGGTAAGTGCCCAGTTGTAGAAAGCGCTGCAATTCGGAGTTCCCGTGACGCAGTGAATGGCTCGATCGTTGGTTGAGACTTTTGAGACTTTGCTAAACGACACTCATGCTCCCCGGGAACTACTTGTGGCTCCTATGCTCCAGCAACAATCATAGTCATGAGCACTGTAAAGGCCTATCGGAATCGAGGTCTGAGCCTTGGGCATGACGGGCATCGAGCTCGCTCAGCAGGTACGTCAGCGGTTCCCACAAATGCCGATACTGCTGATCAGGGGCTACAGCGACGTCCTTGCAGAAGTTGGAACGCACGGGTTCGACCTCGTGCAAAGGCCTTACGCGGCCGACGCACTGCTGAGCAACATCAGGCAGGTACTTGCCGCTCGCAAAGCCGGTAACTGAGACCATGCGGAGAAGTTGCCAGCTCACACACCTTACAAGGGTGCGCTTCTGGGTTCTCTAGCGGTGGATGTAGGAAATCACGGCGAGGCAGACTAAGCCTGCGAGACATGCCGTACATACAAAGCTGACTCGTTCTGCCAAGCGGCGCTGCGCTCTTGTCAGCTGCGCAGCGACTCGCATGAGTTCAGTATCTATCCTGGCCAGGCGCGACACGAGAAGCTCAGGAGGTAGTGGCTTTGGAGCATGGGAAGTTATTGATGCAACCAGATATGAGTTTCGAGCGCGTGTAGGCGGCTGTCGCGATGTCCGCTCTTGGCCGAAAGCGCAAGTTGACCGCCCCACTCGTTTGTAGTCGCCCGTACCGGTGGAGTGCGCTTTCCTGACTTGATGCAGCGCAATATCCTGGCACCGCGCAAGCGCACGCTCTGGGACCCTCAACTCGACGGGAGACCATCATGGAAACCTCCGGAATTACTGTTCATCACGAGCCGTGGAACAAAGGCAAGATCGTCGGGCAAAAGGCTCCCTTCAAGGTGAAGGACATCTGGGCCCTGCGAGTACGTCTTCAGATCGAAGGTCGGGTCCGTGAGCTCGCACTCTTTAACCTCGGCATCGACAGCAAGCTTCGCGGATGTGACCTCGTTGCACTCAAAGTCCGCGACGTGTCCCACGGTGACCAGGTGGCCACCCGAGCCATCGTCATGCAGCACAAGACCAAAAGTCCGGTGCAATTCGAGATCACGGCTGTCACCAGGGAAGCCTTGCAAGCGTGGATCAAGCAGGCGGCATTGAAATCCGATGACTTCCTTTTCCCGAGCCGGCTCCACGATTCGCCCCACCTGGGAACCCGGCAGTACGCTCGGATTCTCGGGCGCTGGGTGGATCAGCTTGGGCTGGATCGTTCCGAGTATGGAACGCATTCGATGCGAAGGACCAAGGCGACGCTGATCTATCGACGCACCAAGAACCTCCGAGCCGTGCAGCTTCTGCTGGGCCACTCCAAGCTGGAGTCGACCGTGAGGTATCTGGGCATCGAGGTCGACGACGCTCTTGAAATCTCTGAACAGACGGAAATCTGAGGTGGTCACCGGAGGCGGCCTTTGCTTTGGTACCGGGTCGGCCGCCTTCAATGACGGCTATGTGGAGACCTCCAAGAGCGGTGCTTTCGGCCACTAGGGGAAGTCCGATCGCTGGGCCGGATAGCAGCCCCCAAACACCATCAGGATGCCAAGTCGCCGATGCAATTTTCAATCATCGCCATGGCATCCTCTGTTCCAGCAATTGCTGCTTTGGCCTCTGCCGGAGTCACGCTGTTGTAACCACGATGGATGACCTTATTGCGAAGCTCGTAGCAGTCGCGATGCCACTGCATGAGGTAAGAGTCTTGCAGTCCCTTCCAGCCAGGCGTCGACTGGTTAAACCAGGCAAAGAACTGCTTAGATCTTGCGACGGCAGCGGCCGAGAAGACGACCTCTAACTCCTGAAGCTTCCTAAACACGTCACTCGTATCGGGTAATTGGGAGGCGGGGGACACTCGCCGTAGGGCTGAATAGGCGAAACTTTCGAAAGCAGTGTTTGCCTCTATGGGAACCAGTCTAAGTTGCCCACGCCATATGTGATTTCTGGCAGAGGCTAGGAGCTCTCGCTCGATCGATATCTCGGTGCCGCTGGCTAAGTAGTCGCGTATCGCTGCTGTTACCACGGGGTCTCTCGTAACAGCATCTCCGAAACCCATCGATTGGAAGGCGGGCCAATTTACTGCGAAGTCGGCAACCTGATTGAGTTCGTCGTCGACGACAACTAGTGAGATGTCCGAGAGGTCTCCTCGAACCAGTTCGACGACGTGAAAGGATGACACTCCGATCTTGTTGACGTCCCGATCTCTGTAGACCGCGAGCAAACGGTTCACCACACCTAGCGCTGCTTCAACAATCTCGCGGTCCCGCTGGCAAACAAGCTGCTTCCATTCCGCTGCACTTACGTCAATCTCATCGCCGAGGACGACGTGAAACTGGGTCCGTCCAGCGAAGCCAAATATGTCGTGCTTGATCTCGACGTTCGGGCCGTGAACCTGCGATCCCCCCACAGATGTCGCCGACGGGAGCGGAACAGCCTTGACTCGCGCATGTTTGCCATCGACAAGCGCGTCGAAGAACTCATCTGGAACGTAAATCCGGTATGGCGCTACAAACGCGACTGCGGGATGGTGCTTCATGGGGTGACCAACGGATTTTCACCGCCGTACGGTTTGCCAAACATTGGTGGATATTGCCAGCATCGACCGATCCTCTGTAGATCGCCGTTTGACTGAGTGGCAGGCTTACCGCCGTACATAAGAGGCCTGCCCACTGACGGACAGACCGCTCAAGCGTCCACACAAAAGCAGAAAGTATGGTGTATCGGGTAGCCTCCAGTTACCCGTCAGACCGGAGATAGTGGACCGCTATGTATCGAGAGCGTGAGTTCGACCCTGCGTGCAGTGGACATTCGACCGCGAGTTGGCGGTGCAAACGGTGGCCTGCCGCGCTGGATGACTGCGGCCCTTTCAATACCTGTCATTGATGCCGCCGTGCTGCTGGGTGCGCCGATGACAGCTTCGCGCCAAGCTTCGTGAATCCAGCCCCCTGCAGCGACCGACCGCAGTCGCTGCACAGCAGACGTAGGCGGAAGCGCTGCGACCGACCGTAACGGGACGAACTCAGCAATTCAAAGCAAAAAACCACCATGACACCGAAGCATCAGGTGGTTTCTCATTGACTAAACCCCAGCGCCCTACCGAGCGCCAAGGTCTGTCAGATCAGTGGAACTGTTCTTCTTCGGTCGAACCCGTCAGGGCCTTCACAGAAGACGAACCGCCCTGGATCACCGTGGTCACGTCGTCGAAGTAGCCCGCGCCCACTTCCTGCTGGTGCGACACGAAGGTGTAGCCCTTCTCGCGTGCTGCGAATTCAGGCTCCTGCACCATTTCAACGTAGTGCTTCATGCCTTCGCCGCGAGCGTATGCGTGGGCGAACTGGAAGGTGTTGTACCAGTTGATGTGGATGCCGGCCAGCGTGATGAACTGGTACTTGTAGCCCAGGTCCGACAGGTCTTGCTGGAACTTGGCGATCTGCTTGTCGTCCAGGTTTTTCTTCCAGTTGAACGAAGGCGAGCAGTTGTACGACAGCAGCTTGCCGGGGCAGGCGGCGTGCACAGCCTGGGCGAATTCGCGGGCGAAGCCGATGTCGGGCACGCCGGTTTCGCACCACACCAGGTCGGCGTAGGGGGCATAGGCCACGCCGCGGCTGATGGCCTGCTCCAGGCCGTTCTTCACGCGGTAGAAGCCTTCTTGCGTGCGCTCGCCGGTCAGGAAGGGCTTGTCGTTGGCGTCGTGGTCGGACGTGATCAGGTTGGCGGCTTCGGCGTCGGTGCGGGCCAGCACGATGGTGGGCACGCCCATCACGTCGGCGGCAAAGCGCGCGGCGATCAGCTTCTCGATGGCTTCCTGGGTGGGCACCAGCACCTTGCCGCCCATGTGGCCGCACTTCTTCACGGCGGCCAGCTGGTCTTCGAAGTGCACGCCCGCAGCGCCTGCGGTGATCATGTTCTTCATCAGTTCGAAGGCGTTCAGCACGCCGCCGAAACCGGCTTCCGCGTCGGCCACGATGGGCAGGAAGTAGTCGATGAATTCCTTATCACCAGGGTTCACGCCACGGCCCCACTGGATTTCGTCGGCGCGCTTGAAGGTGTTGTTGATGCGGCGGACCATGGTGGGCACCGAGTCGTAGGCATACAGCGACTGGTCGGGGTACATGGTTTCGCTGGTGTTACCGTCGGCGGCCACTTGCCAGCCCGACAGGTACACGGCTTCCAGGCCGGCCTTGGCCTGCTGCATGGCCTGGCCGGCGGAGATGGCGCCGAAGGCGTTCACGTAGCCCTTCTTGGCGCCGCCGTTGATCTTGTCCCACAGCTTCTCGGCACCGCGCTTGGCCAGCGTGTACTCGGGCTGCAGGCTGCCGCGCAGGCGCACCACGTCGGCGGCGCTGTAGCCGCGCTTGACACTCTTCCAGCGGGGGTTCTGGGCCCAGTCTTTTTCCAGGGCGGCAATTTGCTGTTCGCGGCTCAGTTGTTCGGTGAGGGATTGGGGCATAGGATCACTCCAGGGGGTTGGTTGAAAACACCGGGCTGCATGGGCCGCCCTTGGACACAACTTTAAGTCTTCTATAAGACTTGAGCAAGCTCTTATGTCTTATACAAGATATAAATTTTATCCTTTTAAAACAATAGCTTAGTTCTTCTATTTCTCCATACAGGAATTGATTTCTCATATCGAGAAAAAATGTCGCGGCGCAGCATCTGCGCATTCCTGCATTGTGAAAATTTACTTTCGCATAACGAGAATGCTTGAAGACGCCCTTCAGCCTGGTGCCAGCCAGTCGCCGTGGGCGATGCAGGGGGCGGACGCAATACAGCGCGGGTTGATCTCATAGACGAGGCAAGGCAGCACCTTCCCATCCACATCGACCACCACCTCGCGCTTGGCGTACTCGTCCACCGGGTCCGCGCCCAGTCCTTCGATTTCGTCCAGTTGCGCCTCCAGCGCGGGTTCGATGGCGTAGACCTCGCCTTGCACCCAGCCGGCGCCGCCCAGGGTCATGCCCGGATAGGCGCCCAGGTGGTAGAGCACGCCAGCCACCCGGGCCGTGCCGAGGTAGCGCGCGGCCGGCTGCAGCCGGGTGATGTCGTTGCTGCCGCCGCGGCGCAGGGTGCCGTAGACGAAAACGCAGCGGGGCGGGCAAAAGGAGACGGACTCGTCGGGCATGATGCGCACTCTTTTTTGTGAAACCAGCGCGCCAGTCTAGTGAACACGCCCAGCCGCCCTTTCGCCTACCTGTGCCTGGCCCTCAGCATGGCCCTGGTGGGCAGCTATGTCGCCCTCTCCAAGCCCCTGGCCGCCGTGCTGCCCGTCTTCCTGCTGGCCTGGATGCGCTTCGGCATTGGCGGCATCGCCATGCTGCACTGGCTGCGCAAGCCGGCGGACGAGCCGCCGCTCACGCCCCAGACACGGCGCCTGCTGTTCCTGGAGTCCTTCCTGGGCAATTTCCTGTTCACCGTCTGCATGATCTACGGCGTGAGCCTGACCGACGCCGTATCGGCCGGCGTAACCATGGCCGCGATCCCCGCCGCCGTGGCGGTGATGGGCTGGGCCTTCCTGCGCGAGCGGGTCGCGCCCCGCACCTGGGTGGCCGTGGCCTGCGCGGTGGCGGGCATCGCGCTCTTCTCGCTATCGAAACCAGAGCTGCCAGCGCATGCTGCACAAGCGCTGGAGGTCGAAAACACCCATAACCTGGCCTGGCTGGGGCAGTTGCTGCTGGTGGGTGCCGTGATCTGTGAAGCCGCCTACACGGTGATCGGCAAGAAGCTCACGGGCAGCCTCGGCCCGAAGCGCATCACCTCGCTCATCAACCTGTGGGGCTTCGCGCTTACCACCCCGTTCGGCCTGTACCTCGCGTGGCATTTCGACTTTGCCGCGGTGGGCTGGGGCACCTGGGCCCTGCTGCTGTTCTACGCGCTGGCCGCCTGCATGTGGACGGTGTGGCTGTGGATGACGGGGCTCAAGGCCGTGCCCGCGGCCCAGGGCGGCGTGTTCTCGGTGCTGCTGCCCGTCAGCGCCGCCCTGGTGGGCGTGCTGGTGCTGGGCGAATCGCTCACGGGCCTGCAGCTGTTCGCCTTCGCGATCGCGCTGGCCAGCGTGCTGCTGGCCACCCTGCCCTCGCGGGCGGCGCTGCGGGTGGGGAAAAGCGGTTAGACGCCCAGCGCCTGGGCGCTGACGACGATGCCGTCGGCATCGGCATACAGCCAGTCGCCGGGCCGCACCCAGACGCCCTGGATCTGCACGGCCACGTCGCGCTGGCCTTCGCCGCGCCGCTCGGTGGGCAGCGGGATGAGCGCCAGCGCGCGGATGCCGACGGCCGCCGCGTCGAGCTCGGCCACGTCGCGCACGCAGCCGTCCACCACCACGCCGGCCCAGCCGTTGCGGGCCGCCGCCGCGGCGATGTTGCCGCCCACCAGGGCGCGGCGCAGCGAGCCGCCGCCATCGACCACCAGCACGCGCCCTTCGCCGGGCGACTCCAGCGCCGCCTTCACCTGCGTGTTGTCTTCATGGCATTTGACGGTGACCACCGGCCCCGCAAATGCCGCTACGGCACCAAAGTGCCGGAACACGGGCGGGAGCACGCGGAATGCGCCGCTGGTGTCGCCCTTGTGCGCATCGCAAAAGTCGCAAGTGCTGAATGCGGGGGTGGAAGCTGCGCTCATCTCAAAAAACCTTTCAGGTAGATCAGGGAAACGTCAATCGTTACCCCATTGTCCACCGGCTACAAATCGAGGCAAAAAAAGCCACTTCTCCCTTGGAAACGCGATTTTTTCCCAGTAGCATCGCCCTGCCGGCCGGAAAGCGTCGTTTTCGCTGGTGAAGTTTTTACGTCCAACAAGGAAAACCCAACATGGCAACTGCAAAGAAAGCTCCGGCAAAGACGGCTCCCGCCACCAAGGCAGCCGCACCCGCCAAGAAGCGCACTCCCAACGCCGCCTTCATGAAGGCGCTCACGCCCAGCCCCGCGCTGGCCGCCGTGGTGGGCTCGGCACCGCTGCCGCGCACGGAGATCATCAGCAAGCTGTGGGTCTACATCAAGGCCAACAATCTGCAGGACGCCGCCAACAAGCGCAACATCAACGCCGATGCCAAGCTCAAGGAGCTGTTCGGCAAGCCCCAGGTGTCGATGTTCGAGCTGGCCGGCCTGATCGGCAAGCACGTCAAGTAAGAGGCAAGTACCTGCCCTGCAAAAAAGCCGGCCCCGCGCCGGCTTTTTTGCGTCCGGGCTCTTTTCCAGGACGGCACGATGGATTTATTGCAAATGCGATAGATTCTTATTTATAATCCCCTCACCTTCAACAGCCAGCCACACTGCCTGCCGTCATGATCGTCTGTGTTTGTCGCCGGATTTCCGACCGTGAGATTGCCCGCCACGCACGTGCCGGCATGAGCTTTGACGAAATCCAGTTCGAACTGGGCGTGGCCACCCAATGCGGCTGCTGCGAAAGCTGCGCGCGCGATGTGGTGGCGCAGTGCAGCGCATCGAATCCCGTGGCCGCCCTGCACAACGATGCGGCGCCACAAACGATCCAGCTTGCCAGCTCCATCCTGGAAAGCAAGTCATGGAACTCCTCTCAACACTCGCTGGCAGCCTGATCCTCGTCGCAGGCTCGGCCTGGTGGATCTTCCGCAAGTAACTAGGCTCTTTTTGGCCTCTGGCGCTTGATACACAAGCGCTGGCAGCTATCATTTTTATGTCTCAGACTGATCGTTTTGCCACCCCGGGAGGAATCAGCCGCAACACCATGATCGTAGGCTCGGTCATCGCACTGCACATCGCAGGCATCTGGGCCTTGCAGTCTGGGTTGCTGCGGCGCGCGGCCGAGGTGATCGTTCCGGCAGAACTGCTGAGCGAGTTCATCCCCCCGCCCGCCCCGCCCAAGGTCACGCCACCCCCTCCCGCGCCACCGCCGCCACCCCGCCCGGCACCAAAGATCGCTCCGCGCCCGGCGCCCATGCCCGTGGCCATCCCCGATCCGACGCCCGCGCCCAACGCGCCCGTGGGCATCACTACGCCGCAACCGCCGGCGCCGCCCATCGAGGCCCCGGTGGCGCCCCCGGCTCCGCCCGCCCCGCCAGCGCCGCCCGCTCCGCCCAGGATCGAGCTGCCCTCCAGCGACGCGGCCTACCTGAACAACCCCAAGCCCAGCTACCCCGCCATCAGCAAGCGCATGGGCGAGCAGGGCAAGGTGGTCCTGCGCGTGCTGATCGGCACCGACGGCCTGCCGCAGAAGGTGGAAATCAGCAAGTCCAGCGGCTTCGACCGGCTGGACCGCCAGGCCCAGGAGGCCGTCATGCGCTGGCGCTTCGTGCCCGGCAAGCGCAACGGCGTGCCCGAGACCATGTGGAACCTGGTCCCCATCAATTTCGTTCTCGAATAACCCATTTACTGCTTCAGGGAGTTTTTTCATGGATTCGCAATTCGGCATCACCAACGTCTGGGTCCAGGGCGACTTCGTCACCCGGGCCGTCGCCGTCATCCTGCTGGCGATGTCGCTGGCCTCGTGGATCGTCATCCTCATCAAGGCGCTGGACATCGTGAAGTTCAAGAAGCAGGCCCGCGCCGCGCGCGACTTCTGGCACAGCGAGGACTTCGCCACCGGCCTGGCCAAGCTGGGCAAGGACAACGCCAACCCCTTCCGCCACCTGGCCCTGGAAGGCCGCGAGGCCACGGCCCACCACCGCAACACCAAGGCCCACCTGCACGACACGCTGGACGTGAGCGACTGGGTGACGCGCTGCCTGCGCAACTGCATCGACGAGTTCACCGCGCGCCTGCAGTCGGGACTGGCGATCCTGGCATCCGTGGGTTCCACCGCGCCCTTCATCGGCCTGTTCGGCACCGTCTGGGGCATCTACCACGCGCTGGTGGCCATCGGCACGTCGGGCCAGTCCACCATCGACAAGGTGGCAGGCCCCATCGGCGAGGCGCTGATCATGACCGCGCTGGGCCTGGCCGTCGCCATCCCCGCCGTGCTGGGCTACAACGCGCTGGTGCGCGGCAACAAGTCCATCCTGGGCGGCCTCAACAGCTTCGCGCACGACCTGCACGCCTACTTCGTGACCGGCGCCCGCGTGACCGCGGCCGGCGAGCAAGCCAAGGTCCTGCCCATGAAGAAAGGCGCATAAGCCATGGCCTTCGGAACGCAAGACGAAGCCGATGACGTGATGAACGAGATCAACATGACGCCCCTGGTGGACGTCATGCTGGTGCTGCTCATCATCTTCATCATCACCGTGCCGGTGATGAAGCATTCGGTCAACGTGGATCTGCCCCGCGCCGCCAACCAGCCCGAGGACGTGAAGCCCGAAACCGTGCGCCTGTCGGTGGACGCCGATGGCAAGTACTACTGGAACGGCGGGGCCGTCAGTGACGCCGAACTGGAACCCCTGCTCAAGGCCGAAGCCGCCAAGCAGCCCCAGCCCGACCTGCACATCCGCGGCGACAAGGAAGTGCGCTACGAGCGCGTGGCGCAGGCCATGGCCGCGGCCCAGCGCGCCGGCGTGCGCAAGATCGGCTTCGTGACCGATCCCCAGCCCTGACAGGCTGCGCGCCAACAAAAAGAAACACATCTGCCGCTTGACTTGCAATTGCGAATCGTTATCATTAACAAAACGAATTCCAACGCACCAGGAAAATCCCATGCAAGCCACCCTGACCGCCGCCTCGCTCCTGCGCTCCGTTCCCGCTGACAAGGCGGCCTCGCTCGCCGAAGGCAGCCACCGCGCAGAGGCCGCCACCGCCGCCGTTGACAGCAGCTCCCTGCTGCAGGGCCAGAAGGCCGTGGCCATCAGCCACAACGGCTCGGTGTACCGCCTGCAGGCCACCAAGCTGGGCAAGCTGATCCTGACCAAGTAAGAGTTTCATCGTGGGGCGACTCCCGGGCTTGCAACAAGCTCGCAAGGGTCGTTTTTGCCAGCCAACGGGTTTGCCCGCGTAGCCAGGCTTTTTTTGCACCGCCCCGGATGCACCGTCCAAAAAAGAAAACCGGCCCTGGGGCCGGTTTTCTTTTTTTGGCCTTTTGGGCCTCCAGCGCTTGTCCTGCAAGCGCTGGCAGCTACCGAATCAGTAGCAATCGATCACCCTGGCCGGCCGGTCACAGGCCCAGGGCCGCGATGCCGGCGCGCGCGATCTGCGCATCCTCGGTGGACTTCACGCCGCTCACGCCCACCGCGCCCAGGCACTGGCCGTCCTTCAGGATCGGCACGCCGCCTTCGAGCAGGCCGTCAATGGCGGGCGCGCTCAGGAAGGACACGCGGCCGCCGTTGACCATGTCCTCGTACACCTTGCTCTCGCGGCGGCCCAGGGCGGCCGTGCGGGCCTTGGAAGGCGCGATGTGGGACGACACCGGCGCGGCTCCGTCCAGGCGCTGCAGCCACAGCAGGTGGCCGCCGTCGTCCACGATGGCGATGGTCACGGCCCACTGGTTCTTCTGGGCCTCGGCTTCGGCGGCGGCGGCAATGGCCTTGACGTCGGCCAGTTCGAGTGCGTGTTGGGTCTTCATGAAAGTATCCGGAAAAGGGAAAGCGGCAAGCATACCGGCATCGCAGGGGGCCGCTCACCCCTGTCCAGGGTGAAAGAACCCTTACCAAAAGTAGGTGACCGGACGCGGTTATTGCAAGGCCGAAAACCGCCACCACCTAGAATTTGCAGTGTCTGCGTCGTGCAGGCCAACAAGGAGAGACACAGATGATGAATGACCAAATCACCACCCTGGGCCACTCTGCGGGCTATGGCATCTCGCAGGAACAGCGCCACAAGGTGCTTCGCAATACCTACTGGCTGCTCGCGCTGAGCCTGATCCCCACGGTGCTCGGCGCCTGGGTGGGCGTGGCCACGGGCATCACCCAGTCGCTGCGCGGCGGCGTGGGCCTGATCGTGTTCCTGGGCGGCGCGTTCGGCTTCATGTTCGCCATCGAAAAGACCAAGCGCTCGGCCGCCGGCGTGCCCGTGCTGCTGGCGTTCACGTTCTTCATGGGGCTGATGCTCTCGCGCCTGATCGGCATGGTGCTGGGCTTCTCCAACGGGTCCGAGCTGATCATGACCGCCTTCGCGGGCACGGCCGGCGTGTTCCTGGTGATGGCCAGCCTGGCCAGCGTGATCAAGCGCGACCTCTCGGGCATGGGCAAATGGCTGCTGGTGGGCGCGCTGGTGCTGCTGGTGGGCAGCGTCATCAACGTGTTCGTGGGCTCCTCTGCGGGCATGATGGCGATCTCGGTGGCCGCCATCGGCATCTTCAGCGCCTACATGCTGTATGACATCAAGCAGATCCTGGACGGCGGCGAGACCAACTACATCAGCGCCACGCTGGCCCTGTACCTGGACCTGTTCAACGTGTTCCAGAGCCTGCTGGCGCTGCTGGGTATCATGGGCGGCGAGCGCGATTGAACTTCGCCCCCCTCAAAGGCAAAAGGCTCCCTCGGGAGCCTTTTTGCTTTTTCTTTGTGCCCCAGGGCTCAATCGAATGGCGGGGCTGCCGATAATGCAAGCACATGTATCGCCATTTACCCTCCTCCGCATTGCGCTTGCTGGCCGTATCCGCCCTGCTACTGCTGCTGGGCGGCTGCGACAAGATCCCCGGCCTGGGCCCCGATCCGCGCATCGCGCAGCGCGAGGACGAGGCCAAGGCCATCGGCGGCGCCTGCCGCCATGCGCTGCGTGGCATCGAGGACTGCTACACCCTCAACCCCAAGGCCGCCAAGGCCGCCGTGTTCGCCGGCTGGAAGGACATGGACGCCTACATGCGCGAGAACAAGATCGAGGGCACGCCCTCGGTGCTGGGCAAGGTCGAGAAGCCCGAGCGCAGCAGGGGCGGCAACGCCGACATCGAGACCGAAACCCGCGACAGCCGCAGCTGACCTAGCCCCTTAGGCCCGCTCGAACACCGCCATGCTCTCCACGTGCGCGGTGTGCGGGAACATGTTGACCATGCCCGCCGCCACGCACCGGTAGCCCGCCAGGTGCACCAGCAGCCCCGCGTCGCGCGCCAGCGTGGCGGGGTTGCAGCTCACGTAGACGATGCGCTTCGGCGGCGTCCAGCCTTCGGCCCCAGCGGGCAGCGGCCCCGCGCCCTCGGCGCCGATGCGCGACTGCTCGATGTCGGCCAGGGCCTTGGCCAGCGCGAAGGCACCTTCGCGCGGCGGGTCCACCAGCCACTTGTCGGCGGCGCCATCGGCCACCAGCATCTCCGGCGTCATCTCGAACAGGTTGCGCGCTACGAAAGTGGTAGCTGCCAGCGCACGTCCCTCCTGCGCTGGAGCCTGATTTCGTTGATAGTTTTCGCGCGAGCGAGCGACCAGCGCCTCGCTGCCCTCGATGCCCAGCACCTCGCGCGCCTGCGTGGCCAGCGGCAGCGTGAAGTTGCCCAGGCCGCAGAACCAGTCGATCACGCGCTCGTGGCGCTGCACGTCGAGCAGGCGCAGCGCCCGGCTCACCAGCACGCGGTTGATGTGCGGGTTCACCTGCGTGAAGTCCGTGGGCTTGAAGGGCATGGTGATGCCGAAGTCCGGCAGGCCATAGGCCAGTTGCGGGCCATCGGCGTCCAGCAGGTGGACCGTGTCCGGCCCCTTGGGCTGCAGCCACCATTGCACGCCGTGCGCGGCGCCGAAGGCGCGCAGCCGGTCGATGTCGCCGGTGCTCAGCGGCTCCAGGTGGCGCAGCACCAGCGCCGTCACCTCGTCGCCGCAGGCCAGCTCGATCTGCGGGCAGGTGTCGCGCGCATCCAGGCTGGCGATCAGCGCGCGCAGGGGCATCAGCAGGGCATCGACATGCGGCGGCAGGATCTTGCAGGTCTGCATGTCGGCGATGTAGCGGCTCTTGCGCTCGTGGAAGCCCACCAGCACCGTGCCCTTCTTGATGACGTGGCGCACGGCCAGGCGGGCACGGTAGCGGTAGCCCCAGGCCGGGCCCTCGATGGGGCGCAGCACGGTTTCGGCCTTGACCTTGCCCAGGTGCCAGAGGTTGTCCTCCAGCACGCGCTGCTTGACGGCCACCTGGGCGCCCACGTGCAGGTGCTGCATCTTGCAGCCGCCGCAGGCGCCGGCGTGCAGGCCGAAATGCGGGCAGCCCGGGCGCACGCGCTGCGACGATTCGCGGTGGATCGCCGTCAGGCTGGCCTGCTCCCAGTTGTTCTTCTTGCGGTGGGTGTTGGCGGTGACCAGCTCGAACGGCAGGGCGCCATCGATGAAGACGACCTTGCCGTCGGGCCGCCGGGCCACGCCCTGGGCGTCCAGGTCCATGGACTGCACCTGCAGCCAGCCCTCGGGCAGGTCGGCGGCGCTGGGTGCGGAAGGTTCAAACGCGGGGGATGGCAGTAGTTCTTTCGGTTCGCTCATCCCCTGATTGTCTCAGGCCCGGGACTGCGCCTGTCCGGGCCTGGGCGTGCGGCGCAAGGCCCGCTCAGCCGCGGTCGGCGCGCGCCGGGCGCACGCGCTGCACCGAGGCCGATGCCAGGGGCAGCTTGTTGATGGTCAGCTCGCAGCCATGGTTGTCGGGCGAGAACACCAGCGTGGCGCCGGGCGCCACCAGGGGCAGGGTCTCGTGGATCTGGCGGGACATGTCCACGGGCGGCTCGGGGGCGCGGTACACGATGTCCTGGTCGGGGCCGTACACCAGGTAGCAGTAGGCGGACGCCGACTGGCTGAAAAACACGGATACCAGGGCTGCGGCGGCGTATGGAAGGGCTTTCATGGTTTCTTCTCCTTGGGCGGACGTATCTGCGGCCGATTATGCGGGTTTGCCGCGCTGCCACCAACCCACCGATGCATCAGCGCAAATGCAGGTGGGTGCTGTGCTTGACCTCTTCCATCACCGCGTAGGTGCGCGTCTCGCGCACCCCGGGCAGTTGCCACAGCACATTGCCCGCGAACACGCGGTAGGCGTTCATGTCGGCAGAGCGCGTCTTGAGCAGGTAGTCGAACCCGCCGGCCACCATGTGGCATTCCATGATCTCGGGGTGCACCTGCACGGCGGCCTTGAACTGGTCGAACACGTTGGGCGTGGTGCGGTCGAGCAGCACCTCCACGAACACCAGCATGCCCGCCCCCAGCTTCAGGGGGTTGAGCCGCGCCTCATAGCCCAGGATGAAGCCGTCGCGCGTAAGGCGCTGCACGCGCGCCAGCACGGCGGTGGGCGACAGGGCCACGGCCTCGGCCAGCTTGAGGTTGGCAATGCGGCCGTCCTCCTGCAGGATTGACAAAATCCTGCGGTCTATGCGGTCCAGATCGTTTTCGCTGCTCATCGATGCTAGTGATTTATTTGGTTGATTTGGACATTTTCGAACATTTATTCATCGCATGCCCGGGGATCATCGCATCCGAATCGCGCCACGCCCGTGGCGTCCATGAAACCCGCCAAAGAACATCGCCATGACACAAGCCACGCCCCCCTCCGCGCCGTTTGCCGACTTCGCCCCGCGCCCCCTGCTGGACAACCCGCTTCGCGGTGCCATCACCGCCGCCTACCGCCGCCCGGAGCCCGAGGCCCTGGCACCGCTGCTCGCCCAGGCCCGCCTGCCGCAGGACCTGGCCGCATCGGCCCAGCAGCTGGCCCTGCGCATCGCGGGCGCGCTGCGCCACCGCAAGAGCGCCGGCGGCCGCGCGGGCATCGTGCAGGGGCTGCTGCAGGAGTTCGCGCTGTCGTCGCAGGAAGGCGTGGCCCTGATGTGTCTGGCCGAGGCCCTGCTGCGCATCCCCGACAAGGCCACGCGCGACGCACTGATCCGCGACAAGATCAGTAACGGCCAGTGGGAGCCGCACCTGGGCAAGAGCCCGTCGCTGTTCGTCAACGCCGCCACCTGGGGCCTGCTGATCACCGGCAAGCTCGTGGCCACGCACAGCGAGGGCAGCCTGGGCGCCTCGCTCAGCCGTCTGATCGGCAAGGGTGGCGAGCCCCTGATCCGCAAGGGCGTGGATATGGCCATGCGCATGATGGGCGAGCAGTTCGTGACCGGCGAGACCATTGCCGAAGCCCTGTCCAACGCCCGCAAGATGGAGGCCGAGGGCTTCCGCTACTCCTACGACATGCTCGGCGAAGCCGCGCTGACCACCGAGGACGCCCAGCGCTACTACGCCTCGTACGAGCAAGCCATCCACGCCATCGGCAAGGCGTCCGCCGGGCGCGGCATCTATGAAGGCCCGGGCATCTCCATCAAGCTCAGCGCCCTGCACCCGCGCTACAGCCGCGCGCAGTTCGACCGCGTGATGGACGAGCTGTATCCGCAGGTGCTGCGCCTGACCGAGCTGGCGCGCGGCTACGACATCGGCCTCAACATCGACGCCGAGGAGGCCGACCGGCTCGAACTCTCGCTCGACCTGCTGGAGCGCCTGTGCCACGAGCCCTCGCTGGCGGGCTGGAACGGCATCGGCTTCGTGATCCAGGCCTACCAGAAGCGCTGCCCCTTCGTCATCGATTTCGTCATCGACCTGGCCCGCCGCACGCGCCGCCGCCTGATGGTGCGGCTGGTGAAGGGCGCCTACTGGGACAGCGAGATCAAGCGCGCCCAGATCGACGGCCTGGAAGGCTACCCCGTCTACACGCGCAAGGTGCACACCGATATCTCCTACGTCGCCTGCGCGAAGAAGCTGCTGGCCGCGCCCGAGGCCATCTACCCCCAGTTCGCCACGCACAACGCCGAGACGCTGGCCACCATCTACCACCTGGCAGGCCACAACTACTACGCGGGGCAGTACGAGTTCCAGTGCCTGCACGGCATGGGCGAGCCGCTGTACGAGCAGGTGGTAGGCGCCGTCACCGCTGGCAAGCTGGGCCGGCCGTGCCGCATCTATGCGCCCGTGGGCACGCACGAGACGCTGCTGGCCTACCTGGTGCGCCGCCTGCTGGAGAACGGCGCCAACACCTCCTTCGTGAACCGCATCGCCGACGAGACCATCCCGCTGGAAGACCTGGTGAAAAGCCCCGTGGAGGTGGTGGACCAGGCCGCGGCCGCCGAAGGTGCGGCCGGCCTGCCCCACCCGCGCATCCCTGCCCCGCACGCCCTGTACGGTCCCCAGCGCCCCAACTCCCGCGGGCTGGACCTGTCCAACGAGAACACCCTCACCCAACTGGGGGCCGTGCTGCAGTCCACCGCCGCCCATGCGTGGACCGCCGCGCCGCTGCTCGGGGTGGACGTGGAGCCGGGCCACACGGAGCCCGTGCGCAACCCCGCCGACCACGCCGACGTGGTCGGCCACGTGCAGGAAGCCACCACCACCGACGTGGACCAGGCTCTGGAGTGCGCCCAGGCTGCCGCTGCCCCCTGGGCCGCCACGCCCCCCGCCGAGCGCGCCGCCGCCCTGCAGCGCGCCGCCGACGTGCTGGAAGACCGCATGCAGCCCCTGCTGGGCCTGCTGATGCGCGAGGCCGGCAAGAGCTGCAGCAACGCCATCGCCGAGGTGCGCGAGGCCGTGGACTTCTTGCGCTACTACGCGGCGCAGGTCGAATCCACCTTCGACAACGCCACCCACGTCCCGCTGGGCCCCGTGGCCTGCGTGAGCCCGTGGAACTTCCCGCTCGCCATCTTCATGGGCCAAGTGGCCGCGGCCCTGGCTGCCGGCAACCCCGTGCTGGCCAAGCCGGCCGAGCAGACCCCGCTGATCGCCGCCGAGGCCGTGCGCATTCTGTGGCGCGCCGGCGTACCGCGCGGCGCCGTGCAGCTGCTGCCCGGCCGGGGCGAAACCGTGGGCGCGCGCCTGATCGGCGACGCCCGCGTAATGGGCGTGATGTTCACCGGCTCCACCGAAGTGGCGCGCATCCTGCAGCGCACCATCGCCGGCCGCCTGGACGCGGCGGGCCGCCCCATCCCGCTGATCGCCGAGACCGGCGGGCAGAACGCGATGATCGTGGACTCGTCCGCCCTCGTCGAACAGGTGGTGGGCGATGCGGTGTCCTCCGCCTTCGACAGCGCAGGCCAGCGCTGCTCGGCCCTGCGCGTGCTGTGCGTGCAGGAAGACGCCGCCGACCGCGTGGTGGAAATGCTCCAGGGCGCCATGGGCGAGCTGCGCATGGGCAACCCCGGCGCGCTGCAGGTGGACGTGGGCCCGGTCATCGACGCCGAGGCCCAGGCGGGCATCACCGCGCACATCGGCGCGCTCAAGGCCAAGGGCCACAAGGTGTTCCAGCAGTGCCGCGGCAACACCGCCGAAGTGCAGCGACAAGGCACCTTCGTGCCGCCCACGCTGATCGAGCTGAACCGCATCGGCGAGCTGCAGCGCGAAGTCTTCGGCCCCGTGCTGCACCTGGTGCGCTACGCGCGCGAAGACCTCGACACACTGCTCGACCAGATCAACGCCACCGGCTACGGCCTGACGCAGGGCGTGCACACCCGCATCGACGAAACCATCGCCCGCGTGGTGGACCGTGCCCATGCCGGCAACGTGTACGTCAACCGCAACATGGTGGGCGCCGTGGTGGGCGTGCAGCCCTTCGGCGGCGAAGGCCTGTCGGGCACCGGCCCCAAGGCGGGCGGGCCGCTGTACCTGCTGCGCCTGCTGTCGCAGCGCCCGGCCGACGCCCTGGCCCGCACCTTCGCGGCTGCGGACCGCGCCGCGCCGCCCGACGTCTCCGCGCGCACGCAGTTGCTGGCGCCCCTCAACGCACTGGAGCGCTGGGCCCAGGCGCAGGGCCACACGGCCCTGGCCGACACCTGCCGCCGCTTTGCCGCCGAGACCCAGAGCGGCACGGCCCGCACCCTGCCCGGCCCCACGGGCGAGCGCAACGTCTATACCCTGGCGCCGCGCGCCACGGTGCTGTGCCACGCCACCCAAGCGGGCGACTGGCTGACGCAGCTCGCCGCCGTGCTGGCCACCGGCGGCACCGCCCTGTGGCCCACAAGCCAGGCCGCGGCCAAGGCGGCCTTGCCGGCGGAAGTGCAGGCGCGCATCACGCTGGCCGACGGTGCCGTGGACAACGCCCAGGTGGACGTGGCCGCCGCGCTGCACCAGGGCAGCGTGGAATCGCTGCAAGCGCTGTGCGATGTGCTGGCCCGCCGCCCCGGCCCCATCGTGGCGGTGACCGCATGGCCCGAGGGCTCCACGGACGTGCCGCTGGAGCGCCTGCTCATCGAGCGCGCGCTGAGCGTGAATACGGCAGCGGCCGGAGGGAATGCCAGCCTGATGACCATTGGCTAAGCAAATTCAAGCAAAATAGGCCTCCAGCGCTTATGCAGCAAGCGCTGGCAGCTATTCGATTGATAGCACCCAGAGAAAGGCATTCTGGCCGCTACATACAGTGCGGATCCCGCAGCGCCCACCGCCCCACCACCCGGTAGGGGCCGGGCGAGCCGCGCCGGTTGTAGAGCAACTGGAATTCCCGCACCGTCCAGCCCACAGGCGCCACCACATGCTCCGCCACGGCGGACGGGCTGTACAGCAGGGTCATGTGCGGCGTCACCGCAGGCACCGCATGCCGGGCCTGCGTGCCGCCGGTGAGTGCAACGTCCAGCGCCTCATGCAGCGACCGGTGCAGTTCCATGAACCCCGCGATGCCCGCGCCGTGGCCACAGAGCACCAGGGGGTACCTGTCGTGGGGCCGCTGAAAACTGAGGCACCGGTCCAGCCGCAGGGGAAATGCCGGCGCATCCACCTGCGCCGCCGCCAGCCGCGCAAGCCACGACTTGGGTTCCGAGAACTGCGCGTCCCAGCCCAGCGATCGGAGGGTAACGTGGAACCTTTCGGAGCGCACCTTGCTGCCCTCCAGCTGGTGCACGGCCATCTCCTCGTCGCGCACCCTCTCCGCCTGCCGCGCGGCATCCGCGTCCGCGAGCACCGCAAAGAACAGATGGTGGTCCGGGCGCGGAGGCGATTCCATTCCCGGCAACTGGGACTGGTCGTCGGGCATCATGGCTGGGCTTCCTTCAACGAGCCACGCACCTTAGCGCGGGCGTTGGGGGCTGTCCAGCGAGGCCCGAGGACTGGCCTGGACGCATCGGACCACGGCCGCTGTCAAGCAGCGGTCATTCCCACTCGATGGTCGCCGGGGGCTTGGAGCTCACGTCGTAGGTCACCCGGTTGATCCCGCGGACTTCATTGATGACCCGCGAGGACACCTTCTTGAGCAGCGCATACGGCAGCTCAGCCCAATCGGCGGTCATGAAGTCGCTGGTCTGCACCGCGCGCAGGGCCACCACGTAGTCATACGTGCGGCCATCGCCCATCACGCCCACACTTTTCACCGGCAGGAACACGGTGAACGCCTGGCTGGTCAGGTCGTACCAGGTCTTGCCGGTGGCTTCGTCTTTGAAGTTGCGCAACTCCTCGATGAAGATCGCGTCGGCACGGCGCAGCAGATCGGCGTATTCTTTCTTCACTTCGCCCAGGATGCGCACGCCCAGGCCGGGGCCGGGGAAGGGGTGGCGATAGACCATTTCGGGCGGCAGGCCCAGGGCCACGCCGAGTTCGCGCACTTCGTCCTTGAACAGGTCGCGCAAGGGTTCCAGGAGCTTCAGGCCCAGTTGCTCGGGCAGGCCGCCCACGTTGTGGTGGCTCTTGATGGTGACGGCCTTCTTACTCTTGGCACCGCCGGACTCGATCACGTCGGGGTAGATGGTGCCCTGCGCCAGGAAGGTCGCGCCCTTGTGCCCTGCCCCGCCGGCCTTGAGCTTGGCGGCCTCGGCCTTGAAGACGTCCACGAACAGGCCGCCGATGATCTTGCGCTTCTGCTCGGGGTCGCTCACGCCCGTCAGCTTGCCCAGGAACAGATCGCTCGCGTCCACGCGGATCACCTTGGCGTGCAGCTTGCCCGCGAACATGTCCATGACCATGTCGCCTTCGTTGAGGCGCAGCAGGCCGTGATCCACGAACACGCACGTCAGTTGGTCGCCGATGGCACGGTGGATGAGCGCAGCGGCCACGGACGAATCCACGCCGCCGGACAGGCCCAGGATCACTTCCTCGTCGCCCACCTGGGCGCGGATGGCTTCCACGGCCTCGGCGATGTGGTCCTTCATCACCCAGTCGGGACGCGTGCCACAGATGCCCAGCACGAAGCGCTCCAGGATGGCCCGGCCCTGCACGGTGTGCGTGACCTCTGGGTGGAACTGCACGGCATAGAAGCGGCGCTCTTCATCGGCCATGCCGGCGATGGGGCAGCTTTCGGTGCTGGCCATGAGCTTGAAGCCCGGCGGTAGCTCGGTCACCTTGTCGCCGTGGCTCATCCACACCTTGAGCATGCCGTGGCCTTCGGGCGTGGTGAAGTCGGCGATGTCCGCGAACAGCGCCGTATGGCCGCGCGCGCGCACTTCGGCGTAGCCGAACTCGCGGGTGTGCGAGCCCTCGACCTTGCCGCCGAGCTGCTGCGCCATGGTCTGCATGCCGTAGCAGATGCCCAGCACGGGCACGCCCAGCGTGAACACCGCGTCGGGCGCCTTGTCGTCCACCTCGTACACGCTGGCGTGGCTGCCGGAGAGGATCACGCCCTTGAGCGTGCCATCCTTGGCGTATTCACGCACCCAGTCGTCGGTCACGTCGCAGGGGTGCACCTCGCAGTACACGTGCGCCTCGCGCACGCGGCGGGCGATGAGCTGGGTGACTTGCGAGCCGAAGTCGAGGATGAGGATTTTCTGGTGTTGCATGGTGGGCGACAGTGGAAAAAGACAAAGGCCCGAACGCCGGGAAATGGGTTCGGGCCTGTGGTTGCCGGGGTTTCAGTCGGCGCGGTAGTTCGGCGCTTCCTTGGTGATCTGCACGTCGTGCACGTGGCTTTCGCGGATACCGGCGGTGGTGATCTCGACGAACTCGGCCTTGTTGTTCATCTCTTCGATCGTCGCGCAACCGCAGTAGCCCATGCTGGCGCGCACGCCGCCCGCCATCTGGTAGACGATGCTGACCATGGAGCCCTTGTAGGGCACGCGGCCCTCAATGCCCTCGGGCACGAGCTTGTCGGCGTTGGGGTTGCCGGTGCTCGATTCCTGGAAGTAGCGGTCGGCGCTGCCCTGCTGCATGGCGCCGATGCTGCCCATGCCCCTGTAGCTCTTGTAGCTGCGGCCCTGGAACAGGATGACCTCGCCGGGCGCTTCCTCGGTGCCGGCGAACATGCCGCCCATCATCACCGTGGATGCGCCTGCGGCCAGGGCCTTGGCTATGTCGCCGCTGTAGCGGATGCCGCCGTCGGCAATCAGCGGCACGCCCGTGCCCTTGAGCGCGGTGGCGACGCTGTCGATGGCCATGATCTGCGGCACGCCCACGCCTGCGACGATGCGGGTGGTGCAGATGGAGCCGGGGCCGATGCCGACCTTGACCGCGTCCGCGCCGGCCTCGGCCAGCGCCAGCGCGGCGGCGCCGGTGGCGATGTTGCCGCCGATCACGTCCACCTGCGGGTAGTTCTGCTTGACCCAGCGCACGCGCTCAATCACGCCCTTGCTGTGGCCGTGGGCCGTGTCCACCACGATGGCATCGACGCCGGCCTTGACCAGCGCCTCGACGCGCTCTTCGGTGCCCTCGCCCACGCCCACTGCCGCGCCCACGCGCAGGCGGCCATTGCTGTCGCGCGCGGCGTTGGGGAAGGTGGTCTGCTTGGTGATGTCCTTGACGGTGATGAGGCCCTTGAGCTCAAAGGCATCGTTCACCACCAGCAGGCGCTCCAGCTTGTGCTTGTTGAGCAGCGCCTTGGCCTGTGCGGGTGTGGTGCCGTCACGCTCGTTCACGGTGATGAGCTTTTCGCGCGGCGTCATGATCTGGTGCACCTTGACGTCGTAGCGCGTCTCGAAGCGCAGATCGCGGCCGGTGACGATACCCACCACCTTGCCCGCGTCGCACACCGGAAAGCCTGAGATGCCCAGTTGCTCGGACAGCTGCAGCACCTGCAGCACCGTGTGCTCGGGGGTGATGACCACCGGGTCGCGCAGCACGCCAGATTCGTAGCGCTTGACCTTGGCCACGTGCGCGGCCTGCTCCTGCGCCGTGAGGTTCTTGTGCACGATGCCGATGCCGCCCTCCTGCGCGATGGCAATGGCCAGGCGCGCCTCGGTCACGGTGTCCATGGCGGCGGACACGAGCGGCAGGTTCAGTTGGATGTTGCGGGAGAGTTGCGTCGCGAGGGACGTGTCCTTGGGCAGGACCTGGGAGTACGCTGGCACCAGCAACACGTCGTCGAAGGTGAGCGCTTTTCCAAGAAGGCGCATGAGAAAGCTCCAAAAAACGGATTGTACCCGCGCCGCGTGTTGCTTAAACGTGCCCGCCCGTCCGCCGCGCACTGGCGGCGGCCATGCCGCATGGATAAACTTGCCTCCATGAACATGCACAAGCTTCTCCTGCTGGCCGTGGCCTGCACCTGGGCCATGGGCGCAGCGGCGCAATGGCAGTGGATCGACAAGGACGGCCGCAAGGTCTTCAGCGACCGGCCGCCGCCCCAGGAGATCCCCGACAAAAGCATCCTGAAGCAGCCCGGCGGCGGACGCGCCACGCCGCGCCCGGCACCGGTCGAAGCCGCGGCCCCTGCCGAGGGTGCGCAAGCCACCGCCCCGAAGCCGGCTGCCAGCGCTCCGGGCAGCGGCAAGGACAAGGCCCTCGAAGAGAAGAAAGCCCAGGCCGAAGCCGCGGAAGCGGCGAAGAAGAAGGCCGAAGAGGAAAAGCAGGCCAAGGCCCAGGCTGACAACTGCACGCGTGCGCGCGAGGCCAAGGCCGCATTCGACTCCGGCAGGCCCATCACCAAGTCCAATGCGCAGGGCGAGCGCGTCTTCCTGGACGAAACAGGCCGTGCGGCGGAATCCAAGCGCATCGACGGCATCATCGCGGCCGACTGCAAGCGTTGAAGCCGCCTTGCAGGGGAATTCACTCAGTAGCCTGACTTGCCCCCCGGACGCTGCCGCGCAAAGAGCCCCGTTGCGCGGGCGCCTTGCCGCACGAAGCGCTCCCGGCGGGCCACCTTGGGGTCCACCTTCAAAGGCCGGTAGAGCTCCACGCGGTCCAGGTCCCTGAGGACCGCATCCGGTGCCACGGCGCGCCCCCAGACGCCCAGCGAGGGCGAGGCCGCCGCAAGCTGCACATCCATCCCGCAGGCCTTGAGCGCATCCTGCACCGTGGCACCCGCGGGCAGCTCCAGCGCCCACTCGCGCACCTGCCGTGGCGCGAGGCAGGCCACTACCGTGATCTGCATGCCGCCCCCTCACCCATAGACCTGCTCCGCCCGCTTCACGAACGCATCGACCATGCTGCCCGCGATGCGGTCGAACACGGGGCCCACCAGCGCCGCCAGGGCCGCGCTGTCGAAGCCGTAGTTCAGCTGCAGTTCCACCTTGCAGGCACGCTGGCTGCCGCCCCCCACGGGGTGGAAGTGCCAGTCGCCGTCCAGGCGCGAGAACGGGCCCTTGACGAGGTGCATCTGCACGCGTTTGCCGGCCTCGTGCGTGTTGCGCGTCACGAAGGTCTGGTGGATGCCGCCGAAAGCGATCCCCACCTCGGCCGTCATGCCCTCGCCCGTGCGCTCCAGCACGGCCGCGCGGTCGCACCAGGGCAGGAATTCGGGGTAGTGCTCCACCCCGGTGACCAGGGCAAACATTTCTTCGGGGCTGTACCAGATGAGGACGGACTTGTGGACGGTTTTCATGCAGACGGGCTTGGGCCTGGAGCGCAAATTAGAATCGCGGGGGCGAGACGACAACATTGTAGGGAGGCCTTTTATCTTCCCGTTCGCGCCGCATCTAAACCTTCATGGCCAAAAAACCCGATCCCTCTTCTCGCATCGCCGACAACAAGAAAGCGGCTTTCAACTATTTCTTCGAGGAGCGCCACGAGGCGGGCATGGTGCTGCACGGCTGGGAGGTGAAAGCCCTGCGCGAGGGCAAGGTGCAGCTGACCGACGGCTACGTGCTGATCCGCGACGGGGAGCTGTACCTGCTCGGCTGCCTCATCCACCCGCTCAAGACGGCCTCGACCCACGTGAACCCGGAGTCCGCGCGCACCAAGAAGCTGCTCCTGAAAAAGGACGACATCAAGCGCCTGATCGGCAAAGTCGAGCAGAAGGGCTTCACGCTGGTGCCGCTGAACCTGCACTGGAAGAACGGCTATGTGAAGTGCGAGATCGCCCTGGCCAAGGGCAAGGCCGAGCACGACAAGCGCGACACCATCAAGGATCGCGAGGGCAAGCGCGAGGTGGAGCGGGCGATGAAGAGCCGCAACCGTTAAGAACTTTCTTTTCAGCGCGGTGGAATAAACCGCCGCGCCCAGGTGTTGGTCCCGGTGCAAGGCAGCATTCGCGCCCGCCTGCACCCAACCTGGAGAAACCCATGAAGAAATTTGCTTCGATGGCCGCCGCAATCGTCACCGTGGCCGCCATGACCGGCTGCGCCTCGATGTACACATCCCCTTCGCCCGTGAAGGCCGTGGACGGCGCCCTTGTCGGCGCAGGTGGCATGACGCTCTACACCTTCGACCGCGACACGGCGGGCAGCGGCAAATCGGTGTGCAACGGCCCCTGCGCCACCAACTGGCCGCCGCTCATGGCCAGCAAGAGCCCGGGCGGCGACTACAGCCTGGTCACGCGCGACGACGGCAGCACCCAGCTCGCCTACAAGGGCAAGCCGCTGTATTACTGGGCCAAGGACGCCAAGCCCGGCGACCGGACGGGCGACGGCGTGAACCAGGTCTGGCACACCGCGCGCCCCTGAACCTGCCCGCGCATGGACCGCACCCAGGTCGTCGAGCAGTTGCCAGGCCTGCGCCGCTATGCCCGCGTGCTGACGGGCGACGCCTGGGCCGCCGACGACCTGGTGCAGGACACCCTGGAGCGCGCCTGCAGCAAATGGCTGCTGTGGCGCAGCGGCAGCGACCTGCGCGCCTGGCTGTTCACGCTGATGCACAACCTGTACCTCAACCAGCGCCGGGACGCTCCGCCGCTGGCAGCCGTGGACATCGACGAGGTCAGGGACCAGTTGCCCGGCACGCCCGGCCCATCGGACGATGCGCTGGACCTGGAGCGCTGCCTGCAGCGCCTGCCCGCCGACCAGCGCGCCGTGCTGCTGCTGGTGGGCCTGGAGGACATGAGCTATGAAGAAACGGCACGCATCCTGGCCGTCCCCGTGGGCACCGTCATGTCGCGCCTGTCGCGCGCCCGCAGCCGCCTGCGGACGCTGATGGAGCGCGCACCGGAGCTGCCGACGGAACACTCCCCTGCCCTGCGCCGCCTCAAATAATGACCACACCCCGCGACACCCCCACCGACGACGACGCACTCTGGCAAGCACAGCGCGATCAGCTCAAGGCGCTGCACCAGGACCTGCTGCGTGCGCCCGTGCCCGAAGCCCTGCAGGCCGCGGCCCTGCGCCTGGCGGGCCGCCAGGCGCAGCAGGCGCAATGGTGGCGCTGGGGCGGCATGGCGGCCTCGGTGCTGTTCGCGTTCGTGCTGGGCTGGGCCGGCCGCGCCCAATGGCATGACGGGCCTGCCCAAGCCGCCGTCCAGGCGCCCACGCAGCGCTTCGCCCAGCAGGCCGCGCTGGCCCATGCCGTGTACCAGCCCGAGGTGCGCCACCCGGTGGAGGTCGGCGCGGCGCAGCAGGAGCATCTGGTGCAGTGGCTGTCCAAGCGGCTGGGCCGCCCGCTCCAGCTGCCGGTGCTGGCGCCGCAGGGCTATGAACTGGTGGGCGGGCGCCTGCTGCCCGGCGACACGGGTGCGCGGGCGCAGTTCATGTACCAGGACGGCGCGGGCCAGCGCATCACGCTGTACCTCGGAGCGCTGCCCTCCGCTTCGCAGGAAACCGGCTTCCAGTTCGCGGAGGACGGCCCCGTGCCCGGCTTCTACTGGACGGACTCGGGCTTTGGCTACGCGCTCAGCGGGCAGCTCTCGCGCGCGCAACTGCTGGAGCTGGCCACAGCGGTGTACCGGCAGCTCCAGCGCTGAGCATTCAAGCCAGCGCCGCCAGCGGGTGCGCGTGCGCGGGCCAGGGGCTGGCGAAGAACGGCGCCACCATCTCCGGCGTCACGTCTTCGATGCGCGCGGGGCTCCACTTCGGGCTGTGGTCCTTGTCCACCGCCAGCGCGCGGATGCCTTCGAGGGTCTCGCTCTGGCCGGGGCGCAGGTGAAAGCAGTGGCGCACCATGTCGCGCTCCATGCGCAGGTCATCGGCCAGGCCCATGCCGCGCGCGCGGCGGACCTGCTCCAACACCACGTGCAGCATCAGGGGCGAGCGCTTGCGCAGCGTGGCGGCCGTGGCGCGGGCCCAGTCGCTGTCCGCGGCTTCCAGCGCCTGCACGATATCGCCCACGGCGGGCAGTGCAAAGTATTGGTCGATTTGGCCTCTGGCGCTTTCCTGGCTTGCGCTGGCAGCTACGAATTTAGAAGCAACATAGTCCTTGATCGCCGCGCCGTCGGCAAAGGTCTGCATGGCCAGGGCCTCCCACACTGCGGCCTGCTGGTCCGAAGGCAGGCAGCCGTCGGCCAACCGGCTCTCGATGGCATCGCCGGCGCCGATGGTGTCGCCCGTCAGCGCCAGCCATTCGCCCACGCGGCCGGGGCAGCGGCTGAGGAAGTAGCCCCCGCCCACGTCGGGGAACAGGCCGATGGCCGTCTCGGGCATGGCCATCTTGGTGCGCTCCGTCACCACACGCAGCGCGGCCCCCTGGCTGATGCCCATGCCGCCGCCCATCACGATGCCGTCCATGAAGGCGATGTAGGGCTTGGCGTAGTTGTGGATCAGGTGGTTGAGCGCGTACTCCTCGGTGAAGAAGTCCTCGACCTGCGGGTTGCCGGTGCTGCCCCCCTGGTGCAGGAAGCGGATGTCGCCGCCCGCGCAGAAGGCGCCGAACGGACCTTCCTTGTTGCTGCCGCGGATGGCCACGGCCAGCACGCGCGCATCGTTCTGCCACGCGAGCAGGATGCCCATGAGGTCGCGCACCATGCCCAGCGACAAGGCGTTGAGCGCGCGCGGGCGGTTCAAGGTGATGAAACCCACCTGGCCCCGCACCTCACTCAAGACTTCTGCCACCACTGTCTCCGTCATTTCTGTTCCTTCCAACCTAAAAGCTCATTGAAAACCAGCGCGCCGATCACCAGCGCGCCACCGGTGAGCACCGCCGGGCGGGGCTCCTCGCCCGCGCCCAGCCATGCCAGCAGGATGCCGAAGATCACCTCCAGCAGCCCCAGCAGCGCCATCTCGGGCGCCTTGAGCACGCGGCCGCAGCGCACGGCCAGCACGCAGGGAATTGCCAATTGCACCACGCCCAGCAGCGCCAGCAGGGCCAGGTCGTGCCGCGAGGCCTGGAACGGCAGGGCCAGCGGCAGCGTGGCGACCACCGAGATCACCGCGCCCACCAGCACGGCGGGCACCAGGTCCACCGCATGGCCATGGCGCTGCGAGTGCTGCACCACCGTCCAGTTGATGGCTGCCGCCGTGGGCACGCACAGCGCCACCAGCGTGCCGGCCAGCGGCAGGCCCGCCATCTGCGAACCATACATCCACGCAATGCCCAGCCCCGCCACCGCGATGGCGCCCCAGGTACGCGGCGCGATGCGGTGGCCGATGAAGACGCGTGCGAACAGCGCCGTGAGCAGCGGCCCCGCCGCCATGGTCACCAGCACGTTGGCCACCGGCATCAGCACCAGGGCCACCATGAAGGCGGTGAACATCACGCTCCAGCAGACACCCGAGATCCACAGCGCACTACCGCCCTTGCGCATGGAGGCGAACACCGCCCGCCCCTGCAGCAGCGGCAGGATGGCAAGCAGCGACACCAGCGTGAAGAAGCTGCGCCAGAACGTCACCTCGAAGCTGCGCGCCTGCTCCAGGTGCCGCGTGATCACGCCCGCGATGGACCACATCAGGGTCACGGCGACCATCAGTACCACGGCGCGGGAATGGGTGAGTTGGGGCATGGCTTGGACGGAAAAAAGGCCACTGCGCGCAGTGGCCCCTTCCAGGGTTGGCAAGCTCAGGCGCGGGATGCGCGCTTGCGCTCGTTTTCGGTCAGGTGGCGCTTGCGCAGACGGACCGACTTGGGCGTGATCTCGACCAGCTCGTCGTCCTCGATGAACTCCACGCCGTATTCCAGCGTGAGGTCGATGGGCGGCGTGATCTTGATCGCGTCTTCCTTGCCGCTCACGCGGAAGTTGGTGAGCTGCTTGGTGCGCGTGGCGTTCACCACCAGGTCGTTGTCGCGGCTGTGGATGCCGACGATCATGCCTTCGTACACCGGATCGTTGGCCTTGACGAACATGCGGCCGCGGTCGTCCAGCTTGCCCAGGGCGTAGGTGAAGATCTCGCCGTCGTCCATGCTGATCAGCACGCCGTTCTTGCGACCGCCGATCTCGCCCTTGTGCGGCTCGTAGCCGTCGAAGATGTTGCTGATGAGGCCCGAGCCGCGCGTGAGGTTCAGGAACTCGTTGGTGAAGCCGATCAGGCCACGGGCCGGAATGCGGTACTCCAGGCGCACGCGGCCGCGGCCGTCCGGCTCCATGTTCACCAGTTCGCCCTTGCGCTCGCCCAGGGCCTGCATCACGCCGCCCTGGTGGCCTTCCTCGATGTCGGCGGTCACCAGCTCGATGGGCTCGTGCTTTACGCCGTCGATGTCCTTGAACACCACGCGGGGCTTGGACACGGCCATTTCGTAGCCTTCGCGGCGCATGTTTTCCAGCAGGATGGTCAGGTGCAGTTCACCACGGCCCATCACTTCGAACACGCCTTCTTCGTCCGTTTCGTTCACGCGCAGGGCCACGTTGTGCTGCAGTTCCTTCTGCAGGCGGTCCCAGATCTGGCGGCTGGTCACGAACTTGCCTTCACGGCCCGCCAGCGGCGAGGTGTTCACGCAGAAATTCATGGTCAGCGTGGGCTCGTCCACCTTCAGCATGGGCAGCGGCGCGGGGTTGGCCGGGTCAGTCACGGTCACGCCGATACCGATGTCCTCGATGCCGTTGATCAGCACGATGTCTCCGGGGCCGGCCACGGGCGTCTGCATGCGGTCCAGGCCCTGGAAGGTCAGCACCTGGTTCACGCGGCCCTTGACGGTCTTGCCGCCGGGGCCTTCCATGACCACCACGTCCATCATGGGCTTCAAGGTGCCCTGGCTGATGCGGCCCACGCCGATGCGGCCCACGAAGGTGGAGAAGTCCAGCGCCGATATCTGCAGCTGCAGCGGTGCGTTGGCGTCGCCCGTGTTCGGCGGCACGTGCTTGAGGATGGTGTCGAACAGGGCCGACATGTCGGGGCCCCACTGCTCGCCCGGCGCGCCCTCTTCCAGCGACGACCATCCGTTGATGCCCGAGGCGTAGACCACGGGGAAGTCGAGCTGCTCGTCGGTCGCGCCCAGCTTGTCGAACAGGTCGAACGCGGCGTTCACCACCTTGTCGGGGTTGGCGCCGGGCTTGTCCACCTTGTTCACCACCAGGATGGGGCGCAGGCCCAGGGCCAGGGCCTTCTTGGTCACGAAGCGCGTCTGGGGCATCGGGCCTTCCTGCGCGTCGATCAGCAGCACCACGCTGTCCACCATGGACAGGGCACGCTCCACCTCGCCGCCGAAGTCCGCGTGGCCGGGGGTGTCCACGATGTTGATGTGCG
>Ga0222427_100235_pt1 | contig 127571 bp, 123 predicted proteins | sample 2B20Ametagenome_FD_182890 | JGI IMG/M metagenome (GOLD analysis project Ga0222427, IMG submission 182890) | Enriched microbial communities from leaf-cutter ant dump, University of Wisconsin, Madison, United States - 2B20A (version 2) | ecosystem: Environmental > Terrestrial > Nest > Insects... | reverse complement strand
CTCAATAACGCCATGTCGATCACTCCATAGCCCCCGCTGAAAACATGCGAGGGAAGGTTGGAACATGGGTCAATTCTCAATGGAAATATCAGGCCACGCCGGGTCAGTTCTCAGTGGCAATCAACACTTACGGCGTCCTGGCGGCGTAGTGGTGCTAGAAATAGCTCGCTGTTCACCATACTCGCCATCTTCGCGTCATAGCGGGCCAGTGACGCTGCCGCCTCCTCTAATGGGCCGAGCAATACTTCGTAGTCGAGAGACCCAGGAGGGAACGCCGCCGTATGGTAGTGAACGGCTTCCGATAGGTCGTAGGATTTGGTGATCATTGAGTCGGGCATTCTGTTATCAAACGCGATTGATGCTAACGTAATGGCATCAATGTCAATTGGCAACAGAATGAAGCTTGATTCTGTTGCCAACGTGGTTTGCTGATAATGCGCTGCTATCAATGGCGATTGATGTCGAGGTGGATGCCAATCCTGACGCCAACATCTAGGAGTCCGATGACTCAATGCACGATTCATATGCAAACGCCGTTTTAAGAAGTAACGGGGGGAGTGAGGTGTACCTTGCGCCGAAATTCCCAACGTCGTTTGGTGTAGCGCTCGATCAGATCGTCAAAGACCTCGTAGGCTTTGCCTTCATCGAACCCTTGTCCAACGAGCCGAGCGACAATCTCATCCTCGACCCGGAACAGGGTTTCCATCTGTCCTTTCGCGGCTGATCCGATGATGGACCAATGCAGAAGGGCGCGGGCAATATCGTCGCGTGATGGCTTGCGTTCCCGCTTTGCCTGATCCCGCAAGGCTTGCTGGCGTTCTCGTTGAGCGGTGTTCCGCTCTTTCTTACTCTGTTTCATGAGGCACCTCCTATTGGAGGGTGCCGCCAATCGCATGCAAGGAACCAGCCAGGCGGCCAAATGAATTGCCGCCTAGCGCTACCGTGGGGTTCAGGGCGTTACGAGGTTGATTTCGAGCTTGGCTCCAGTGGCCTCGGCATATCGGCGCAGGGTGGAGAGGGACGGGGAAACGCCACCGCCTTCCAGCCGGGCGATGGCCGATTGCGTCGTGCCGATGCGCTTCGCAAGCTCGGCCTGGGAGAGCTTCGCCTTCGTCCGGGCATGGACGAGGGTTTCGATAAGCCGGAATTCCGCGTCGGCCTTCTCGTATTCCTGCCGGAATTCCGGATTGCCCATCAGCTTCTTCTTGAGGTCTGCAATCTTCGTCATGACTTCACCTCTTTCATCCGCGCTCTCGCAATCTCAAGGGCGGCTTTCGGGGTCTTCTGCGACTTCTTCACGAAGACATGCAGGATGACCACGCGTCGTCCGGTGACGGTCACGTAAATGCCGCGTGCGATACCTTCGGAAGCCTAAGCTTGCCTTCCAGATGCTTGACGTGCGGTTCCCGCAACTGCTGCAGGCCAACGCTCTCGACCGCTTCCATGAGGCGGATGAGCCGGGCCTGAAGTCCGGGTGGCAGCGCCTCGATTTCTGAATCGACAATTTCGAGGGTTTCAACCGTCCATCGCATGAAGGCTATATAGCGAATATGCGATAACCACGCAATGGGCATGGTAGTATGAGGCGGAGCGCTGATTTGCGTCCTCGGGGTGCCCCGGGGGTGCCCCGAAATCGGAAAGCAGAATACAGCGAAAGCCGCTGATCGGTAAATTGCTGTATTATCATAGGAAATTTGGTGGAGCTAAGCGGGATCGAACCGCTGACCTCTTGCATGCCATGCAAGCGCTCTCCCAGCTGAGCTATAGCCCCATAAGGGTCCGGCAAGGCCGGTTTCCGGGAACCGAAGCGGCGTTGCCGTTCGGTGTGGCGGCTTATTACTTGCCGTCTTGGAAGATGGCAAGCCGAAAAATGAAATCCGGCCGATTTTTTTGAAACCGGCCGGATTATCAAGGTCTTAGGCTTCGTCTTCGTCGCCGGTGACGCCGATGAGGTCGCTCATGTCGTCGTTGTCGTCGTCTTCGTCCTGTTCCAGGAACGTATCGTCGTCGTCGCCGTCGATCTCCACGTCGTCGTCGCCGAGGTCCGGCAGGTCGTCGCCGCCGGATGCGTCCTCGTCGGCATCCTCCAGCGAGACGAGCTCGACTTCCGTGTTCTCCGTATCGACTTCGTTGACGTCCTCGTCCTCATCCTTCTCGAGCACGGCCGCCGCGGAGGTCTCCTCGAAGAAGGAGAGCGGATAGGACTTGCCCGTATAGGGGGAAACGATCGGATCGCGGTTCAGGTCGTAGAACTTCTTGCCCGTTTCCGGGTCGATGCGTTTGGTTCCGAGTTCCGGTTTTGCCACTGTCAAAGCCTCTCAGGTGCCGTCTTCTTCCGGCGGGGCCGGGGTTCCGGCGCGTTGAAGGGGAAATTGATTAGCCGGTCCCCTTAATCGTCTTGCGCAATCCTGTCAAAGCCTAACTTGAGGCGGTAACGGCAGGGCCCTTCGCGGCGATTGTTTTTCGCCGGGAGGATGACGCTTTAAATCGTTTGTGATAGCAAGCCGGCGATCTCCCCGGAGCGCCCGGCGGAGAGCTGCCATATAAGGAAGACGCCCATGTCGCACGGCGCAAGCAGCCGGCCCGCAACCGCCCGCAAATCCTCCGGCCTTTCCGGGACCGTCCGCATTCCCGGCGACAAGTCGATCTCCCACCGCTCCTTCATGTTCGGCGGCCTTGCGAGCGGTGAGACGCGGATTACGGGCCTGCTTGAGGGCGAGGACGTCATCAACACGGGCAAGGCCATGCAGGCCATGGGCGCGAAGATCCGCAAGGACGGCGACACCTGGATCATCGACGGCGTCGGCAACGGCGCGCTGCTCGCGCCCGAAGCCCCGCTCGATTTCGGCAATGCCGGCACCGGCTGCCGCCTGACGATGGGCCTCGTCGGCGTCTACGATTTCGATTCCACCTTCATCGGCGACGCTTCGCTGACCAAGCGCCCGATGGGCCGCGTGCTCAACCCCTTGCGCGAAATGGGCGTACAGGTGAAGTCCGCCGACGGCGACCGCCTGCCGGTGACGCTGCACGGGCCGAAGAGCCCGACGCCGATCACCTACCGCGTGCCGATGGCCTCCGCGCAGGTGAAGTCCGCCGTCCTCCTCGCCGGCCTCAACACGCCGGGCATCACCACGGTCATCGAGCCGGTGATGACGCGCGACCATACCGAAAAGATGCTGCAGGGCTTCGGCGCGAACCTGACGGTCGAGACGGATGCGGACGGCGTGCGCACGATCCGCCTCGAAGGCCGCGGCAAGCTCATCGGCCAGGTGATCGACGTGCCGGGCGATCCGTCCTCGACGGCTTTCCCGCTGGTCGCCGCGCTCCTCGTTCCGGGCTCGGACGTCACCATCCTCAACGTGCTGATGAACCCGACGCGCACCGGCCTCATCCTGACGCTCCAGGAAATGGGCGCGGATATCGAGGTCATGAACCCGCGCCTTGCCGGCGGCGAGGACGTGGCGGACCTGCGCGTGCGCTCCTCGTCCCTCAAGGGCGTCACGGTGCCGGAAGACCGCGCGCCGTCGATGATCGACGAGTATCCGGTTCTCGCCGTCGCCGCCGCCTTCGCGGAAGGCACGACGGTGATGAACGGCCTCGAGGAGCTGCGCGTCAAGGAAAGCGACCGCCTTGCGGCCGTCGCCACCGGCCTCAAGCTCAACGGCGTCGATTGCGATGAGGGCGAAGCCTCGCTCGTCGTGCGCGGCCGCCCGGACGGCAAGGGCCTCGGCAATGCGTCGGGCGCGGCTGTGGCCACCCATCTCGACCACCGCATCGCCATGAGCTTCCTCGTCATGGGCCTCGTCTCGGAAAACCCGGTGACGGTGGACGACGCGACGATGATCGCGACCAGCTTCCCGGAATTCATGGACCTCATGGCCGGGCTCGGCGCGAAGATCGAACTGCACGAGGCAAGCGCCCGATGACCTTCACGATCGCCATCGACGGACCCGCTGCTGCCGGCAAGGGCACGCTCTCGCGCCGCATCGCGGAAGTCTATGGCTTTCATCATCTCGATACGGGCCTGACCTACCGGGCGACGGCCAAGGCCCTTCTCGACCGCGGCCTGCCGCTCGACGACGAGGCGGTCGCCGCGGAGGTCGCCCGCAATCTCGATCTTGCCGGGCTCGACCGTTCCGTGCTGTCGGCCCACGGCATCGGCGAGGCGGCCTCGAAGATCGCGGTCATGCCCTCGGTGCGCCGGGCGCTGGTGGAGGCGCAGCGCGGTTTTGCCGCGCGCGAGCCGGGCACGGTGCTGGATGGGCGTGACATCGGCACGGTCGTCTGCCCGGATGCGCCGGTGAAGCTCTACGTCACGGCCTCGGCCGAGGTGCGCGCGAAGCGCCGCCACGACGAAATCATCGCCGGCGGCGGTATGGCCGATTTCGATACGATCCTCGACGATATCCGCCGCCGCGACGAGCGCGACATGGGCCGGGCGGACAGTCCGTTGAAGCCTGCGGACGATGCGCACTTGCTCGATACCTCGGAAATGAGTATAGAGGCGGCGTTTTCCGCGGCAAAGTCGTTCATCGACGCCGCGCTTAAGCGCTAGCAACGCCAGGAAAAGTGCGAAAGCGGTTTTCCGTCCGGAGTTGCGCAACATAAGAACGAAGCCTGTCCCCGCGCCGGATTTGCTGCCCACGAGGTAGCGGACATCGCCTCGTTCATCACCAACGCTAACCCCCGGCGCCCGTGCCCATAGGCACATCAGGAGTTTCAATGTCTCAAGCAAACCCCACGCGCGAAGATTTCGCAGCCCTTCTGCAGGAATCCTTCGCCGCCAACGATCTCGCCGAAGGCTATGTTGCCAAGGGCATCGTTACCGCGATCGAAAAGGACGTCGCCATCGTCGACGTCGGCCTCAAGGTTGAAGGTCGCGTTCCGCTGAAGGAATTCGGCGCCAAGTCCAAGGACGGCACGCTGAAGGTCGGCGACGAAGTCGAAGTCTACGTCGAGCGCATCGAAAACGCGCTTGGTGAAGCCGTTCTGTCGCGCGAAAAGGCTCGCCGCGAAGAAAGCTGGGCCAAGCTCGAAGTCAAGTTCGAAGCCGGCGAGCGCGTCGAAGGCGTCATCTTCAACCAGGTCAAGGGTGGCTTCACCGTCGATCTCGACGGCGCCGTCGCCTTCCTGCCGCGTTCGCAGGTCGACATCCGTCCGATCCGCGACGTCACGCCGCTCATGCACAACCCGCAGCCCTTCGAAATCCTCAAGATGGACAAGCGCCGCGGCAACATCGTCGTTTCGCGCCGCACGGTTCTCGAAGAATCGCGCGCCGAGCAGCGTTCTGAAATCGTCCAGAACCTCGAAGAAGGCCAGGTCGTCGACGGCGTCGTCAAGAACATCACCGATTACGGTGCGTTCGTCGACCTCGGCGGCATCGACGGCCTGCTGCACGTCACCGACATGGCCTGGCGCCGCGTCAACCATCCGTCGGAGATCCTGTCCATCGGCCAGCAGGTCAAGGTCCAGATCATCCGCATCAACCAGGAAACCCACCGCATCTCGCTCGGCATGAAGCAGCTCGAGTCGGATCCGTGGGATGGCATCGGCACGAAGTACCCGGTCGGCAAGAAGATCTCCGGCACCGTCACGAACATCACCGACTACGGTGCGTTCGTCGAACTGGAACCGGGCATCGAAGGCCTGATCCACATCTCCGAAATGTCCTGGACGAAGAAGAACGTACACCCCGGCAAGATCCTGTCCACGAGCCAGGAAGTCGATGTCGTCGTTCTCGAAGTCGACCCGACGAAGCGCCGCATCTCGCTCGGTCTCAAGCAGACCCTCGAGAACCCGTGGCAGGCCTTCGCGCACAGCCACCCGGCCGGCACGGAAGTCGAAGGCGAAGTCAAGAACAAGACCGAGTTCGGCCTGTTCATCGGCCTCGAAGGCGACGTGGACGGCATGGTGCACCTCTCCGACCTCGACTGGAACCGTCCGGGCGAGCAGGTTATCGAGGAGTACAACAAGGGCGACGTCGTCAAGGCAGTCGTTCTCGATGTGGACGTCGACAAGGAGCGCATCTCGCTCGGCATCAAGCAGCTCGGCCGCGATGCGGTCGGCGAAGCTGCAGCTTCGGGTGACCTGCGCAAGAACGCTGTCGTTTCGGCTGAAGTCATCGCGGTCAACGACGGCGGCATCGAAGTGAAGCTCGTCAACCACGAGGACATCACCGCGTTCATCCGTCGCGGCGACCTGTCGCGTGACCGTGACGAGCAGCGTCCGGAGCGTTTCTCGGTCGGCCAGACCGTCGACGCCCGCGTCCTGAACTTCTCGAAGAAGGATCGCAAGATCCAGCTTTCGATCAAGGCGCTGGAAATCGCCGAAGAGAAGGAAGCCGTCGCACAGTTCGGTTCGTCCGACTCGGGCGCTTCGCTCGGCGACATCCTCGGCGCGGCTCTGAAGAACCGCAACAACGCCGAGTAAGCCTTCGCTTATGAAATGAAGAAGCCCGCGGAGAGCCATCTCCGCGGGCTTTTTCTTTGGTGGTGTAAATCAGGTCCAGTAGTCGCCGAGCTTCTGGTAGAAGGCGAGGCCGGGCTCGATGAGGCCGACCATCTCCGCCGTCTTCTCGCGCCGGCGCGCCATGTCGGCGCTTTCCGGTTCCGCCTCGGCGGCGGCCTCCCGATCCGCTTCCTCGCCGGAGGCTTCGCCGTTTTCTCCGGCGTTGCCGTCCTCGCCGTCCTCCTCATCTTCGGACGCCTTTGCCGCATCCTTCCACTCGAGGTCTTCTTCGGCCGGCAGGTAGGGCACGAAGGCGAGCGGAACGCCTTCGCGCAGCGCAGCGGCCGGAATCATGCGGTCGGGCAGGGCGTCGGACACGGCAACGGGCTGTGCGGCCTCGCGGGCCTGCGCAGCGGGCAGGGGCTCGTTCGTCTCGGCAGGCGCCTGTGCGGCCGCCGGCTGCGCTTGGCCTGCTCTCGCCTTGCCCGCTTCGGGCGTGCCGTCCGGATCGGCGGCGCCTTCCGTCTGCTCGCCGACGATCGCGGCGATCTCCTGCTCGGTTGCCGCGTCGAAGGGCCGCTCCAGCAGGGCGCGCAGGAAGGTCGCCTCCTCCGGCGAGAGGTTCTCGACGAGATGGGCGACCGCCTGCATCAGGAGAGCCGGCGGCAGGTCGCGCGTCACGGCCTGCATGACGCTGCGGGCCAGCGCCTGCCCGGTGCCGTCCGCCCGGCCGGGCATGCCCTCCCGTTTTACGGCGGGTGTTTCCAGTTCCTCGGCGCTGCCGTTGTGGCGAAGGGCGGCGGCCGAGGCCTCCACCGGCTGATCGTCGGTCGCGGCAGCGGGAAGCGGCATCCGGGCTTCGCCCCGCGCCGCTTCGGCAGGCAGCCGCGTTGCCGCGGCCGGCGTCTCGTGATCCGCCGTGACGGCATTCGCCTGGCCGGAAAGGGGGCGCGACCTTGCGCCGCCGTCGGTATCGAAGAGGCGTTTCAGGGCGACCTGCAGGAGGCGTGCGTCGGTGACGACGGGGAGCGCCTGTGCCGGCTGCTGCTGGCCGTTGCGGCTGACGACGACGGCAATCTGCTGGGCGGTGAGGCCGAGCGGCTTCGTCTGGTTTGCGGCCGCGCCTGCGGGGCTTTCGCCGAGGCCGAGGCTTGCGGAAAGCAGCGTTGCGAGTTTCTGCGCTTCCGGCCCGTTGGGATTGCGCACGATCTCGACGAGGCTGCGCGTCGGCATCGCGGAAAGCACGGTGCCGACCAGCTTCTCGACGCCGGGGCGAAGGTCCGCCGGCAGCTTGGCGATGAGATCGGAGAGCTTCTGGCCGGCTTCGCCCTCGCGCCCCGGCATGGTCTTCAGCATCGCCAGCAGCGTCTCGACGAGGTCGCGGCCGGGATTGGCCTCGGCCATGGGCGGCATATGCTTGAGCATGGTTTCGAGGAGGCGAAGCAGCACTTCGGCGCGAAGGTTGGCAAGCGCGGCGGCGGTGGGCTGCGCCCGGGCGGCGGCATCGACCGCCGTGCCCGCCGATAGGGCGGGGGAGGGCTCCGATACCCCGGTCGTTGGTGCCACGCGTGGCAGCATGACTGCCTCCTGTTCGTCCCGGCCGATGCCCGTGTCGCAAGGCCTGCCAATGTTCCATCGTCTGTCGGATGGCGCATCATGCGCGACGCTGCGAGGTCATGAGCTTTCGGCCCGGCCTACCGGGCGATCATGCGGGCGGCGGCGGAAAGACCGGCGAACACTGGACCGCGACCCATGCCGGACGGGAGACCATGAGGCTCCCGGGCGGCGTCTTACGTTCACAAATGCCAGTTTATGGTTAACGAAATGCTAACGATGACCTGCGTGAACGGCCTGCCGATTTGCCGGCGGACGGGCCTTGCCCCTTATGCTCACCTCGCGTAAATCTTGCCGGCACTCTCGGCCGCGGGTCTCCGGCCGCGGCTGCGGCGGAGACCTAGCGATGAACCTGACGAACCTCATCCTCAATACAGACAGCTACAAGTTCAGCCACTACCTGCAATATCCGCCGGAAACGTGTGCCATCTCCTCCTATGTCGAGGCGCGCGGCCATTCCGATCATGCGGAAGTGGTGTTCTTCGGCCTCCAGATGTTCCTGAAGGAATATCTGTCGAAGCCGGTGACCATGGCGGATATCGACGAGGCGGAGGCCATCGTCACGGCGCACGGCCTGCCGTTCAACCGCGAAGGCTGGACGCATATCGTCAAAAAGCACGGCGGCTTCCTGCCGCTCCTCATCGAGGCGCTGCCGGAGGGAACGCTGGTGCGCCGCGGTGTGCCCGTCGTGCAGGTCGTCAACACCGATCCCGCCTGCTTCTGGCTGACCTCCTATATCGAGACGGCGCTGCTGCGCGCGATCTGGTATCCGAGCACCGTCGCCTCCAATTCGCGGAAGGTGAAGCAGATCATCCAGCCGATCCTGGAAAAGACCTGCGACGATCCGGCCGCCGTCCTGCCGTTCCGCCTGCATGATTTCGGCTCCCGCGGCACGACCAGCCTCGAGCAGGCCGGCATCGGCGGTGCGGCGCATCTCGTCAACTTCATGGGCACGGACACGGTGACGGGCGTGCTCTATGCCCGCCGCTACTACGGTGCCGAGATGGCGGGCTTTTCCGTCCCCGCCTCCGAGCACTCGACCATGACCTCCTGGGGACAGGAGCGCGAGGCGGAAGCCTACGCCAACATGATCGACAGGTTCGGCGGCAAGGGCCTCTACGCGGTGGTGTCGGACAGCTACGACATCAGCAACGCCGTGTCGGAAATCTGGGGCAAGCAGCTCAAGGACCGGGTGCAGGCGGCCGGCGGCACGCTCGTCGTCCGGCCCGACAGCGGCGATCCGGTGGAAACGCCGGTGCAGGTCGTGCGCCAGCTCGCCTATGCCTTCGGTACGCATCTCAACGCCAAGGGCTACAAGGTGCTGGACGACAGCGTGCGCGTCATCCAGGGCGACGGTATCTCGCCGGCCGATATCGGCCTCATCCTCGGCCGGCTGGAGGCCTTCGGGTTCTCGGCGGAGAACATCGCTTTCGGCATGGGCGCGGGGCTCCTCCAGCGCGTCAACCGCGACACTTATTCCTTCGCCATGAAGGCCAACGCCCGCCAGGATACGGCCGGCGCCTGGCACGACGTCTTCAAGCGCCCGGCGACGATGAACCTCAAGGCCTCCAAGGCCGGCCGGCAGGCGGTGGTGGAGAGCTATATCGGCCTTGAGGCCGTGCGCGCCGACCAGCTCGCCGGCCGCGCCAATTTCCTGCAGCCCGTCTGGCGCGACGGCCGGCTGCTTGTCGACTGGAGTTTCGAGGAAGTGCGCGCCCGGGCCGTCTGAGCGTTCCGATCACGTTATGTTTCAGGAGGAACGCCTCCCTGCCGTCTCCGTTGACCCTGCGCAAGGCGACTGAATGCCCTGCGCAAAAAACAGGAGAAACGATATGCCCAATCAGGGTGGAACCCACGAACAGCACGTCAAGGCGGGCCAGCAGAGCCACAAGAACGGCGACAACACGCGCCAGGCTTCGGGCAACAAGGACAACGACACGAATCGCGGCGGCAAGGGCAACTTCGCCGAGGACCGCGAACGGGCGTCCGAAGCGGGCCACAAGGGCGGCAAGCACTGACACCAATCCGCCGAACTCGAAGCTCGCCCCGAAAGGGGCGGGCTTTTTGCCGGGTACGGAATTGGTCCCGCCCTTGTGCGGAACGCCGGCCCGCGCCATCTTGGCTCCATGACCGGAGAAAGCAGATGACGGTTCGCCCGCCGCAGGCGCTCGCCCCCGCCTTCACGAAGGACACGGGCCTCAATATCCTCGAATACGAGCTGATGTCGGAGCGGGCCGATGCGCTCGGCCGGCACGGGCTGAAGGTGGAAAAGGCGCTCGCTCTGCTTGCCGAACGTCTTGCCGCCGGCTGTCCGCGGGAGGAGCGTGAAAATCTCCTCGACGATGCGGCCGACAAGGTCTGGGCTTTTTTCATCCAGCGCGAGATGTGCGGCCTGCGCAGCCAGAAGGATGCGATCCGCCGCTACGCGATCCCGCCGGAAGTGATCGCGCGGCTCGGCATCGTGCGCAAGGGCCCGAAGGCTCAGCCGGCGAGCTGACGCGTGATGAGGTCGTAGATGCCGTTGTCGTCGACGCGCAGCGCGAAGATCTCCTTCTTGGCGTCTTCCCGCTCGGCCTGTTCCGCGCTGCTGGCCGCATCGAGATTGCGGACCGCCTCGCCGGTCGTTTCCGCCGGGGCATCGACGTGCCCGAGCGTGCTCTCGCCCGTCTTTTCCGGGGTCTTCCCGGTGCGTTGGGCCGCCTCCGCGCCGGAGGCGAGCAACTGGATCGTGTCGAGCGCGTCGGCGGTCTTTCCGTCGGATTCGCCTTTCGCCTCGGCCTTCACCGCCTTTTCATGAGCCGTGCCGACGGCGTCCTGAAGGTCCTGCACGTCCTCCAGCTTCTCGCCCGCTTCCAGCGCCTGGATCGTCGCCTCGCGCTCCTTGCGGGTCTCGGCATCCTCCACGCGGGTCGGGTCGCGCTGCGTGCGCTCGAGCTTCAGGTCCTCGATGGATTTGGGTTTCGCCGTGTCCTCGAGGCGCGCGATCACCTTGCGCATCTCCGGCGTCAGCGCCTTTTCCTCCTTCGCCTTGTCGGCAAGCGCGTCCTTCACGCGCTGGGCTTCCTCGCCGTAGGGATTGGCGATCGCGGCGACGAGGTCCCTCGCCTTGAGGCCGAGGTCGGCAAGGCCGCTCTTTTCCTCCAGCGCGTCGATATCCGCCGGCAACTGGCTGCGCTGGCGCGTCAGGAGGTTGGAAAGGCGCTGGCCGAAGTCGGCGTCGCTCTCCTCCTCGCCCTGCGTCACGCCCGCGGCAAGGGCAAGGCGCGCGACGAGGTTGGCGGCGGCATCGTCCGACGGGCCGCTCATCGCCTCCTTGACGGCGGTCATCGTCGTGCCGAGCGAGGCGACCGTGACCTTGAGCTCGCTGCCCTGCGCGGGCAGCCTGATGGCGTCGACGAGGGTGAGCTGGTCGAGAAGGCGCTGGGCGAACTGCCGGCTCGTCTCGCCGTCCTGCTGCGAAACGCCCAGCAGGTCGCTGAAGCGCGAGACCAGCTTGGCGACCGTGTCGGCGCCGCGGGCATTGCTGCCGAAGAAGTGTTCGTTGATGCGCGCATTGGCCTGCTGCGCGGCACTGTCCGCGCGCAGATGCGCCTGCTGTTGCTTGAGGACGTCGTCGTCCTTGCGCCCGCTCGCCTTCTCCGCGTCCTCGCGGCGGCGCTCCTCGAGCGTCTCGACGATCGACTGCATCGCCGAGACGGCGGCAGTGGACTGCGCGCTTTGCAGCGGTGTCAACATGGCAACCTCCAGTCTCCCGGAGGATAGAGCGAGGGCATTAACCAGGCGTTAAGCCTGCCCCCGCTGGATTTCGGGGCGTGCGCCGCTCAGCTATGGGCGAAGATGTCGGTCTCTTCCCAGCCGAGGAGGTCGAGTTTCGCGCGCGTCGGAAGGAAGGCGAAGCAGGCGTCGGCATGCTCCAGCCGGCCGTCGCGGATGAGACGGGCGGTCAGCTTGTCGCGCAGCGCATGGAGATGGAGCACGTCCGAGGCGGCATATTCGAGCTGCGCGGGCGAGAGCGTCTCGGCCGCCCAGTCGGAAGACTGCTGCTGCTTGGAGATGTCGACCTCGAGCATCTCCTTGAGATTGTCCTTGAGGCCGTGCCGGTCGGTATAGGTGCGCGTCAGGCGCGAGGCGATCTTGGTGCAGAAGACCGGCGTGGTGGTGACGCCGAACGTGTGGAACAGGACCGCGATGTCGAAGCGGCCGTAATGGAAGATCTTCTGGCGCGCCGGATCGGCCAGCATGGCGACGAGGTTGGGCGCATCCTTCTGTCCGGCGGCGATGCGGATGACGTCGGCGGTGCCGTCGCCCGGCGAGAGCTGCACGACGCAGAGCCGGTCGCGGCGGGGGATGAGGCCGAGCGTCTCGGTGTCGATGGCGATGGCGCCGGTGTAGCGGGCCGCATCGGCCGCCGAAATGTCGCCTTCGTGATACCGGATTGCACTTGCCATGGAAAACCCCATCTAAACTGTCGGATCGTCCGCAGGCCTATAGCGCAAGTTTCCGGCCGGCGGTATCTCTTTATGACAGGCGAAAGGCCGGCTCCCGCCGGGAAAACCGATGAAAACACGCATGGCCCTCGTTCTCATGGCCGCTCTGCTCGCCGCTTCCGGCGCAGGCGCGCAGGTCTTCAAGGACCTGCCGGGCGTCGTGCCGACCGAGGAATACGAGCATCGCGACAAGCCGAAATGCGAGGCTTCGCTGGAACAGCGGGAACCCACGGATTCTGACTGGATGCCGCGCACCGTCTATACCTGCACGCAGAACGGCATCACCTCGCGCAGTACGCGCCTGCCGCTCTCGCGCGACCGCGCAATGCGCGGCCTCGACTGGTAGGATGCGAAAAGGGCCGCGGGGCAGGCGCCGCGGCCCTTTCGTTTTCCGCCTTTTCCGTCAGGCGCGCTTGATGACCTTGATGAGCACGAGCAGGATCACCGCGCCGATGGTGGCATGGATGATGGCGGCGACGATGCCGCTGCCGAGGCTGACGCCGAGCGCCGGGAAGAGGTAGCCGGCGATGAAGGCGCCGACGATGCCGACGACGATGTTGCCGACGAGGCCGAAGCCGAAGCCCGAGACGATGAGGCCGGCGAGCCAGCCCGCGATGGCGCCGACGATGAGGAAGACCAGAATGCTTTCGATGCCCATGTTATGCTCCCTTTGACAGTCCAATTCTGCCGATTGTGAATGTGGCAGCCGTAGCGGGGAAAGCAAGAGGCGATGAACCGGCGCGGGGCTTTCAGAAAACCCGCATGCGCTGCGGCGTGCGCCCCGCCTCGATATCGAGAAGAAGATAGATGGCGGCCAGCGTCGCGCTTGCAAGCAGGGTGGCGCCTAGTCCCAGAACAATCATTGCCTGTCCTCCTGACAACATCGTCAGTTCATGGGCTTTCCTACGCGCGCGGGCTTGCGCGTGGCTTACGCAACGTCAGGTCGCGCTAATTTTAGCAATGCCATAAGCAGGCCGTGAACTATTAACCTTCAGGCAAGGAATTAACCATAAACATTGCTCTACACGTCGGAATGGGAAATTCGCCATTTCTCACCCAGGCATGACGCCGAACCGCCGTACCGGAACCGAGCCGGTATTCGAGTTTCACCGAATTTGATCATGGATCGTCGGGCAGCGTGCCGCCTCGTGAGTACGGCCGGACCGGCCACTCTCCTCCATGCGAGAATTCCGTCGGTTGCCCATCGGGCAGCCGGGCATCATTGGTTTGGGAGCAGATTGGTGCAGGATATGCCGGCAGAACAGGCTCGAACGGGACAGGCAGCCAGCCTGCGCGACCGTTTGCGCTTTGCCGGGGTGGAAGGCAGCCAGGGCGAGCTCCTGCGCCGCCACCGCCAGACGCTCGAACGGCATGTCGAAACGGCGCTTCGCGATCTCTTCCAGCGCTTCCAGACCTTTCCCGATGCCGCCCGCCATTTCCAGAGCGAGCGCCAGATCGACCGCCTGCACGACCTCCAGAGCTCCCATTGGAGCGTGCTGACCGACGCGCGGTTCGACGGGCTCTATGCCGAGCGGGTGAAGGTCCTTTCCGACAGCGAAAGCCAGATGGGCCTCGACCCGCGCTGGCGCATCGCCGGCCATTCGGTCGTCGTCGAGACGGTCGTCGCCGGCCTCATCGAGGAATACTGGCCGAAATCCATCCTGCCCGGCGCCGGCAAGGCCCGCCGCAAGGAGCTGACGGACCTCGTCTCCGCCTTCCTGCGCACCGCCATGGTCGATGCCGAGATCGGCGTCTCCCTGCGCTTCAACGAATTGCGCCATACCCATGCCCGCGCGCTCGCCGACCAGCGGCGCGAGGACCGCGCCGAGCTCGACCGCGTCTTCGGCGATACCGTCCGCAGCCTCTCGCAGCTCGATTTTTCGGCGCGCGTTTCCGGCGAGATGCCGGAGGCCTGGCGCGAGATGGCCGAGACGCTGAACGGCGCGCTCGACGAGATCCAGTCGCGCCTCGCCTCCGCTGCCGACCGCGCGGCCGAGACCGACGGCCTCGTCGGCACGCTCGCCTCCGGCGCCCATGCGCTTTCGGCCCGCTCGGCCGAGCAGTCGGCAAGCCTCATCGAGACGGCCAATGCCCTCGGCGCCATCGTCGAACGCGTGCGCCGGACGCTCGGCGAAACGCGCAAGGCCCAGTCCGCCGCCGCGTCCACGCGCGAATCCGTCGCCTTGAGCGGCGGCATCGTCGGTGAGGCGATGTCGGCCATGGCCGATATCGAGGCATCGGCGGAAAAGATCGGCCAGATCATCGGCGTGATCGACGAGATCGCCTTCCAGACCAACCTTCTGGCGCTCAATGCCGGCATCGAGGCCGCCCGCGCCGGCGACAGCGGCCGCGGCTTTGCGGTCGTCGCGCAGGAAGTGCGTGCGCTCGCCCAGCGTTCGGCCGATGCGGCCCGCGAGATCAAGCAGCTCGTCACCAGCACCAAGGGTCAGGTCGAGGCCGGCGTGGAGCATGTCCACCGCACGCAGGACGCGATCGGCAATATCGTGCGTCAGGTCGAGGGCATCGACGAGGCCATCACCGGCATTGCGCGCGACAGCGCCGCCGATGCCGAGGGGCTGGACGGCGTGACGGCCGAGATCGGCCGGACCGGGCGGTCGCTGGAGAGCGATGCCGCAAACGCCGGCCGCGTCGGCGCGCTCGGCGGGGACCTTCATACCGTCATCCTCGAGCTCGGCCGCACCATCCGCGAGTTCCACGTTTCCGCGCAGCCCGGCGGGCGTGCCGTCCGTCCGGCGCCGGCCATGCCGCGCGCGGAGATCGACCTGCCGCAGGCGCAGTCCTCTTCCCTCGATTTCCTGGCGGCCCGCACCGCCGGCTTTGGAGGCTGAGATGACGGCGACACGGCCCCGGCACTGGTTTTCGACGGCGCGCAGCCGGCTTGCGGATGCAGGCCAGCCGCTCGCCACCCCGAAAGACGCAATCACGGTTTTGCACAGACGCAGACAAGGAACGCGCTAATGGCGAGCAAGAAAGCAGCCGCTCAGAAAAGTTTAAGCCTTGCCCCCGTTCTCGACCTCAACGAGGCCTCGGCGCTGCACACGCAGCTCATGGGCCTCAAGGGCAATCCGCTCGTCATCGACGCCTCGGCGGTCGAGCGGGTCGGTGCGCTCTGTGCCCAGGTCCTGATGGCCGGCGCCAAGAGCTGGGAGGAGCAGGGGCAGCCCTTCACCTTCGGCAAGGTTTCCGACCCATTCATGAAGACAATGCAACTTATCGGCGTGAATATCGATCACTTGCTGGCACAGGAGGCTGGGCAATGAAGAAGAAAGTGCTGACCGTGGATGATTCCAGGACGATCCGGAACATGCTGCTGGTCACCCTCAACAATGCGGGCTTCGAAACCATCCAGGCCGAAGACGGCGTGGAAGGCCTCGAGGTCCTGGAGAACGCCAACCCGGATGTCATCGTCACCGACATCAACATGCCGCGCCTCGACGGCTTCGGCTTTATCGAGGGCGTGCGGCGCAACGAGAAGTACCGCGCGATCCCGATCCTCGTCCTGACGACGGAAAGCGACGCGGAGAAGAAGAACCGTGCCCGCCAGGCCGGCGCCACGGGCTGGATCGTCAAGCCCTTCGACCCGACCAAGCTGATCGATGCAATCGAGCGTGTAACAGCCTAATCCACAAGTCCAGGATCACTCCCGATGGATATGAACGAAATCAAAGAGATCTTCTTCCAGGAATGCGAGGAGCAGCTCGCCGAACTGGAATCCGGTCTCTTGAAGCTGAACGACGGGGATCGCGACCCGGAAACGGTCAATGCCGTGTTCCGTGCCGTCCATTCGATCAAGGGCGGCGCTGGCGCATTCGGCCTCGACGATCTCGTCTCCTTCGCCCATGTGTTCGAGACGACACTGGATTGCGTTCGATCCAACAAGCTGGAGCCGACCCAGGACGTCCTGAAGGTCATGCTGAAATCCGCCGACGTGCTGGCGGACCTGACCAATGCGGCGCGCGACGGCGGAAGAGTCGACGAGTCCCGCAGCCGCACCCTCATCCGCGAGCTGGAGGCCCTTGCCCATGGCGAGGCTCCCGCCGCCGCCGAGGCGCCGGCACCCAGGCCCGTGGCCGCAGCGCCCGCGCCGGTCGTCGAGAAGCCGCCGGTCAACGACGAGGGCTTCCAGCCCATCCCGTTCTCCTTCGGCGATTTCGACGATGAGCCGGCCGGTCACTACGTGCCGACCGTCCAGATCGACTTCAAGCCGAAGAAGGACCTCTACGCCAAGGGGAACGAAGCAGTCCTCCTGCTGCGCGACGTCTCCCGCCTCGGCGAGATGAGCGTCTACTGCGACATGGACGCCCTGCCGCCGCTCGACAAGATGAACCCGGAGGAAGCCTATTTCTCCTGGAAGCTCTCCGTCACCACCGAGAAGGGCGAGGACGGCGTGCGCTCCGTCTTCGAATTCGCCGAATGGGACTGCGACCTCGACATCCGCACGATCGAGGAAGACGTGGCCGGCGAGACGGCGGACGAGGAAGAGCCGCCGATGCAGCCGGTGCCGTTCGACCTTTCCATGCTCGATGAAGGCGCCGCCGGCGCTTCCGCCGGGGAAGAACAGGCTTCCGAGAACCCGGCCGCTGCCGCCGTTGCCGCCGCCGAAACGGCCAGCAAGGTCGCGCAGGTCGCAAGCCGCGCTGCCGAAAACGCCAAGGCTGCCGCCGCCAGCGCCGCGCAGGCAAGCCAGGCCGCTGCCGCCGGCCAGACGATCCGCGTCGATCTCGACCGCGTCGACCGCCTGATCAACCTCGTCGGCGAGCTCGTGATCAACCAGGCGATGCTCTCGCAGAGCGTCGTGGAGAACGACAACAACGGCACGTCCTCCATCAACATGGGCCTCGAGGAGCTGCAGCAGCTCACCCGCGAGATCCAGGATTCGGTGATGGCGATCCGCGCGCAGCCGGTCAAGCCCGTCTTCCAGCGCATGGCCCGCACCGTCCGCGAAATCGCCGACATCACCGGCAAGTCGGTCCGCCTCATCACGGAAGGCGAGAACACCGAAGTCGACAAGACCGTCATCGACAAGCTCGCCGAGCCGCTGACGCACATGATTCGCAACGCGGTCGACCACGGCCTCGAAATGCCGGAGAAGCGCGAAGCCCTCGGCAAGAACCCGGAAGGCACGGTCCGCCTGACGGCAAAGCACCGTTCCGGCCGCATCATCATCGAACTTGCCGACGACGGCGCCGGCATCAACCGCGAGAAGGTGCGCCAGAAGGCCATCGACAACGACCTGATCGCGGCCGATGCGAACCTGTCGGACGAGGAAATCGACAACCTGATCTTCCACGCAGGCTTCTCCACCGCCGACAAGGTCTCCGACCTTTCCGGCCGCGGCGTCGGCATGGACGTCGTCAAGCGCTCGATCCAGGCGCTCGGCGGGCGCATCTCGATCTCCTCCAAGCCGGGGCAGGGCTCCGTCTTCACCATGAGCCTGCCGCTGACGCTCGCCGTCCTCGACGGCATGGTGGTCACGGTCGCCGGCCAGACGCTCGTCGTGCCGCTGACGGCCATCGTCGAGACGCTGCAGCCGGAAGCCTCGGCAATCCACTCCTTCGGCGCCTCGCAGCGGCTGATCTCGATCCGCAACTCCTTCTGCCCGCTGGTGGATGTCGGCCGGATCCTCAACTTCCGCGGCACGCAGGCCAATCCGGTCGACGGCGTGGCGCTGCTCGTCGAATCGGAAGGCGGCGGCCAGCGCGCCCTGATGGTCGATGCGATCCAGGGCCAGCGCCAGGTCGTCATCAAGAGCCTGGAGGCCAACTACACCCACGTCCCGGGCATCGCCGCCGCCACCATCCTCGGCGACGGGCGCGTGGCCCTCATCCTGGACGTCGATGCGGTGGTCGCCGCCTCGCGCGGCCAGTCCCTCCGGCAAGACATCTCGCTTGCTGCCACTGGTTGATCGCAAATGACGTACGCAGTGAAGAATCTGACCCAGGGACGCGAATTGATCGCCTTCAGGATTGGCGATCAGGAATTCTGCGTGAACATCATGTCGGTGCGGGAAATCCGTGGCTGGACGCCGGCGACGGCGATGCCGCATGCGCCGCCCTATGTCCTCGGCGTGATCAACCTGCGCGGCGCGGTCCTGCCGATCGTCGACCTGTCGCTGCGCCTCGGCATGAAGGCCGCCGAGCCGACCGTGCGCCACGTCATCATCGTCGCCCAGGTCGGCCCGAAGGTGGTGGGCCTTCTCGTCGATGCGGTCTCCGACATCCTGACCGTGACCGACGAGAACGTCCAGCCGACGCCGGACATCGCCAATGAGGCGGAGAAGGCCTATGCCCGCGGCATCCTGGCGATCGAGGGGCGCATGATCTGCCTCATCGAACTCGACTCCCTCTTCCCGCATACGGAAAGCGAAGCCGCATGACCTATTCCCCGGCCATCGATACGAGACAGTCTCCGGACGAGTGCCTGGCGAGTGGCGAATACCCGCTGACGCGCCGCGACCTCTCCGAGATTGCGGCCATGATCTATGCGGATGCCGGCATCTATCTCAACGAGACGAAGGCCTCGCTCGTCTATTCGCGCCTGTCGAAGCACATCCGTGCGCTCGGCCTCAAGGGCTTCCGCGAATACTGCGCTCTCGTTTCCTCCCCCGCCGGCGCCGCCGCGCGCAAGGAGATGCTGTCGCACCTGACGACGAACTTCACGCGCTTCTTCCGCGAGAACCACCATTTCGACCATCTGCGCACCGAGGTGCTGCCGGACCTGCTCGCCCGTGCGCGCAGCGGCGGGCGCGTTCGCATCTGGTCGGCCGCCTGCTCGGACGGGCAGGAGCCCTATTCCATCGCGCTCACCGTGCTCTCGCTGATGCCGAACGTCGCGGACTACGACTTCCGCATCCTGGCGACCGACATCGACCCGAAGATCCTCGCCATCGCCCGGGCCGGGGCCTATGACGCGACCGCGCTGGAGACCGTCAACCCCGTCATGCGCAAGCAGTTCTTCCGCGAGACGGAGATCGCCGGCCGCCAGAAATGGCAGGTCGAGGACCGGGTGAAGCGCCTCATCACCTTCAACGAACTGAACCTGATGGCCCAATGGCCGTTCAAGGGCCCGTTCGACGTCATCTTCTGCCGCAACGTCGTCATCTATTTCGACGAGCCGACGCAGATGAAGATCTGGTCGCGCTTCGCCGGCATGCTCGGCGACAACGGCCACCTCTATATCGGCCATTCCGAGCGCGTCTCGGGCGAGGCGAAGAACCAGTTCGACAATATCGGCATCACCACCTACCGCTACACGGGCAAGCACAGGAGGGGCGCATGATGGCACCAGCGCGCGTACTCGTCGTCGACGATTCGCCGACCATGCGCGGCCTGATCACGGCCGTGCTCAATGCCGATCCCGAGGTGAACGTCATCGGCCAGGCGGGCGATGCCATGGAAGCCCGCAACGCGATCAAGCAGCTCAATCCGGACGTCGTGACGCTGGATATCGAGATGCCGAACATGAACGGGCTCGAATTCCTCGACAAGATCATGAAGCTGCGGCCGATGCCCGTCATCATGGTCTCCACGCTCACCCATCGCGGCGCGGAAGCCTCGCTGATGGCGCTGGAGATCGGCGCTTTCGATTGCGTGGGCAAGCCGCAGCCGGGCGATGCCCGTCCCTTCGGCGACCTTGCCGAGAAGGTGAAGGCCGCCGCCCGCTCGCAGCGCCGCTTCCATGCCGAGCCGCCGCCGCTCGCGCCGGCGACCGCGAACGTCAACCCGGCGGACAGCTATCGCGCCGGCCGCAAGGTCGTCGCCATCGGCGCGTCCACGGGCGGCGTCGAGGCGCTGATCGCGGTGCTGCAGAAGTTTCCGGTCAACTGCCCGCCGACGGTCATCACGCAGCACATGCCGCCGACCTTCACCAAGAGCTTCGCCGACCGCCTGAACCGGCTCTGCGCGCCCGTGGTGCAGGAGGCGACGGACGGTGCGCGGCTCGAGATCGGCAAGATCTATCTGGCGCCGGGCGGCGAACGCCACCTCCAGATCTCCAATCCGCATGCGCCGTGCTGCCGCCTGGTGGAGCGCGATCCGGTCAACGGCCACCGTCCCTCGGTCGACGTGCTGTTCGATTCGGTGGCCGAGCTTGCCGGCCGCAACGCCGTCGGCGTCATCCTCACCGGCATGGGCCGGGACGGGGCGAGCGGGCTTTTGAAAATGCGTCACGCAGGGGCGCGGACCATCGGTCAGAACGAAAAAACCTGCGTCGTATATGGAATGCCGAGAGTGGCTTTCGAGCTGGGCGCCGTCGAGCACCAGTTTCCGCTCTCCTCCATAGGGGAGGAAATCTTGAAGATCACTGCGGCCCGTAGAGAAGGGAGCGAATAATGTCTATCGCTGAAAAAATCAAAGTTCTTATCGTCGACGATCAGGTGACGAGCCGCCTGCTGCTGGGCGATGCCCTCCAGCAGCTCGGCTTCAAGCAGATCACGGCGGCCGGCGACGGCGCGCAGGGCATGGCCATCATGACCCAGCAGCCGCACCACCTCGTCATCTCGGACTTCAACATGCCGAAGATGGACGGCATCGAATTCCTGCAGGCGGTGCGGTCGAACCCCAACACCAAGAAGGCGGCCTTCATCATCCTGACCGCCCAGGGCGACCGTGCCCTGGTGCAGAAGGCCGCGGCGCTCGGCGCGAACAACGTTCTGGCCAAGCCGTTCACCATCGAGAAGATGAAGGCGGCCATCGAAGCCGTGTTCGGGGCATTGAAATGACATCAGAAGCCGGGGCGCGCCGCGTCCATGTCATTCAGGGCGAATACAAGGTCATCAACGACCCGACCGTGGTGCTCACCACGATCCTCGGTTCGTGCGTGGCCGCCTGCATGCGCGACCCGGTCATTGGCGTCGGTGGCATGAACCACTTCCTGCTGCCGGGCTCCGCGGAGGCCATGGCCTCGGGGGGCGACGCCACGCGCTACGGCGTGCACCTGATGGAGCTCCTGATCAACGGCCTGCTCAAGCAGGGCGCCCGGCGCGACCGGCTGGAGGCGAAGATCTTCGGCGGCGCCCGCACGATCGCGCGCTTTTCCAATGTCGGCGAGCAGAACGCGATGTTCGCCCGCCGGTTCCTGCTCGACGAAGGCATCCAGATCGTCGGCGAAAGCACGGGCGGAGAGCACGGGCGCAAGCTGGAATACTGGCCGTCGAGCGGCCGGGCCCGGCAATATGCGCTGACGGGCGTGGAGACGCAGAAGACGGTGGCGCTGGAACAGCGGCCGGCACCCGTCGTCAAGCCGGTCGAAAGCTCGATCGAATTCTTCTGAGCGGCTCGCCCCGCAAGGAAGCGGAAGTACGAAGTGTATTGCGTTGCCGGAAGCGACAGAGGGTCGGCCGGCTCGTACGGGCAAAGAGGGTAATCCATGCAAGCCGAGTATCTGAGCGCAGCGACCGCCATGGAGGAAGCCCTTCCGGATGTCCTGATGCGAATCGTGTCCGAACTGCACGATGTCGCCTACCTTATCGAACGCATCGAACCGCAGCTTTCCGGCGTCAAAGGCGAGGCCGTCCTCGACCAGCAGGAACGCATGATGGTGCTGCAGGGCATCGACCTTGCCGTCCAGAAGACGCGGGGGCTCGCCGAGTTCATCGACACCATCACCGCCAGCATTCCCGAAAGCTGGCTCGTCGACGTCACCACGGCGTTGAACCTGGTGAAGCTTGCCGACATGCAGAAGGCGCTCGGCAACGGCCTGCGCCACGGCCATTCCCAGCCGATCTCCCGGGCCGCCGGCGACTTCGAGGAATTCTGACGGATTTCCTGCACGGCAGGCGATTGCGGCGGCGCCTTCGGGCGCCGTCTTTCGTTTGGGCCGCGCCTTTCTCCCGCGCGGCAACGAAATGCTCGCGCAAGTTTCACGATCTAGTCTCCATGCCGGATCAGTCAGATCCGCGTATTCCATGGGGCTGGCCGGCGCGTGCGGAAATGTGCCGGCTCCGTCTCACGAGATTGAAAATGCGTCTGATCGCGGCGGCATGTTGGGCCGTCGTCCAGGCGACTAGTCCGTGCGGGAACAGAATGAATCTGTTGGAACAGTTGACGAAAGTCTACAAGAACCTGGCTTCGCTGGGGCAGGCGAAACTCGCGATGCTGGCGGGCGCCGCCATCGTCTCGATCGGCCTTGTGCTTGCTGCCGGGATCATGGTGAACAAGCCCGCCTACGAGACCCTCTATGTCGGCCTGGAAAAGGCCGACCTCAACCAGATCAGCCTGGCGCTCGCCGAAGCCAATATCGACTTCAACACCGGAACGGACGGAACGAGCCTTGCGGTTCCCGTCGGCCAGACCGGCAAGGCGCGGCTCTATCTCGCCGAGCGCGGCCTGCCGAGCAGCGCCAATGCCGGCTACGAACTCTTCGACAAGGTCGGTTCCCTCGGTCTCACCTCCTTCATGCAGGAGGTGACGCGCGTTCGGGCCCTCGAAGGCGAGATCGCCCGCACGATCCAGCAGATCAACGGCATCGCCGCCGCCCGCGTCCATATCGTGATGCCGGAGCGCGGCAATTTCCGCAAGGCGGACCAGGTGCCGACCGCCTCCGTCATGATCCGCGCGAGCGCGCAGGCCGGCCGCGAATCGGCCGCCGCCATCCGCCACCTCGTCGCCGCCTCCGTCCCGGGCCTCGAAGTGGACGGCGTGACGATCCTCGATTCGGCCGGCCAGCTCCTCGCTTCCGGCGACGATCCGGAGAACGGCCCACTCAACCGCTCGCTGACGACCGTCCAGACGGTCCAGGGCGAGATCGAGCACAATATCGAGAAGGCGCTCGCACCCTTCCTCGGCATGGACAATTTCCGCGCCAGCGTCACCGCCGCGCTCAACACCGATTCCCAGCAGATCCAGGAAACCGTCTACGATCCGGAATCGCGCGTCGAGCGCTCGGTCCGCGTGACGAAGGAAACCCAGAAGTCCAGCCAGCAGGCCACGAACAAGGCCACCACCGTCGAGCAGAACATCCCGCAGGGCGGCCCGAAGGGCGACGGCAACGGCCCGCAGTCGAGCGACGAGGCGGACAAGAAGGAAGAGCAGACCAACTACGAGATCAACAGCAAGACCGTCGCGACGGTGCGCAACGGCTACGAGGTGGAGAAGCTCTCCGTCGCCGTCGTCGTCAACAGCGCCCGCATCGCCGCCATGGTGGGCGAGCCGGCGGACCAGGCGAAGATCGACGCCTACATCGCCAACATGCAGAAGATCGTCACCGCTGCGGCCGGCCTCAACACCGACCGCGGCGACGTGGTCACCATCACCGCCATGGAATTCCTCGACCACCAGCTCCTCGACGAAGCCGTGCCCGGCCCGAGCGTGATGGAAGTGCTGAAGCGCAACCTCGGCGGCATCATCAACGCGCTCGCCTTCCTCGGCGTCGCCTTCCTGGTGGTCTGGTTCGGCCTTCGCCCGGCGGTCCGTTCGGTCACCGGCGCCGGTGCTGCGGCCAATGCGCTGGAAAGCGATGCGGCCGGCCTCGAACTGCCCGACTTCTCTCCGGCCGGCGGCATCGGCGGCCCGGGCGCCACGCTCATGGACGGCTTCGGCGCGGACTTCGGCTTCGACAGCACGGACGACCTGCTCAATGCCGGCGACGACGGCGACGGCAACTTCAACCGCCGCGTCAAGGAAGGTCCGGAACGGCGCCTCGGCCGCATGGTCGAGATCAGCGAGGAGCGCGCTGCCAAGATTCTGCGCAAATGGTCCGCCGAGCAGGAAGCCGCCTGAGGCCTCCCGACGGGAAAATGAAAAGGGCGCGGCCGGGAACGGCCGCGCCCTTCGCGTTCCGGCAATGTGCTCGAAGCGACATTTTGATTTCGCGCTGTCGCTTTTCGGCAACGCTTCAGTGCCTCCAAAGCGCCATTTTTCGCGTGACCGGAATCCGGACCGGCATGCACGCGCCCCTCTCGAAAAAAAGTTTGCGCCTCCTGCCGCCCCTGCCGTCGTTCGGGCGGGTTGTCGTCAAGGTGTAAAAAGGCCGGCGAGCCGAGGCTCGATTTTGTGAGCGGCGTCGAATATTGTATGGTTAACAATATTTTAAACGCCGAGTTCTTCGCACGTTCGGCAGCACGCCGCAAAGCAAATCACTTGCACCTCTTCGACTCACAGAAGCCGGCAAAAGTAAATCCCGAGAAGATGGCGGTGGTTTTTAGCGATGGCCGATGTACACTTTAGTCACTGATTCGCTTGGTGATTCTCGCCGATGCGGCCTGACCCGAAAGGGCATTCGGACGGTTCCGAATGCCTGTCGGAAGGGAGGCGGGGCATTGCCGTTCGAAATCGGAACAGGGGGCTATCATGGAAACGATCCGGTCGGATACCGCGGCCTGGGAATCCTATGGATTCTCCGCCGAGGCGGTTGAGCGTAAGAGTGCGCGTGAGCTTCTGGTTCAACATCTCGGACGCTGCGCGGATCACGCCGGCCTCTCCTCAGGTCTGAGGGCGCTGACCGATTATGTCAGCGCCTCCCATTATCTCCTCGTGCGGCATGACGCCGCGCCCGAAGCGGGCCTGGAGGCGGTGGTCGCCTCCGACTGGCCCTTCGACATGGTGCGCGGCATTGCCGGCGCGCTTCTCGCCAGCCAGTCGCGCACCAGCGAACTGGAAAAATGCCTGACCCTCCTGAAGCCCTGCTTCAGTCATCTCGACGAGACGGTCACGGCGCCCAAGGGCATCAGCCGGGAATATTGCGTCGTCGCCTTCCATGTCGGGCGGGTCCGCATGTCGCTGCTGCTCCTCTTCCCGGAGCATTTCATCCTCTCCCAGAGCAAGCTGCGCGACGTCGGCGTCATGACCGGCTATTTCGCCAGCGTCTGCTGCCAGGGCGCGATCCTCCGGCAGGACCGGGAAATGGAACTGACCGACCGCGAGGTCGAGTGCCTCTACTGGATCGCGGAAGGCAAGACGAGCGACGAGATCGCCGTCATCCTCGGCATCTCGCGCAACACCATCAACAACTACATCACCAGCGTGATGCGCAAGACCGCGACCAAGACGCGGTCCGAGGCGATCGCCTGGGCCGTCCGCAACAGCCTGGTGTGAGGAGGACAGCCATGGACATCCAGCTTTCCGCCCCCGGTGCCATGGAGACGGAAATCCGGCTCGCACGCCCGCAGAAGGCGGCGCGCGCTTCCGATTTCGTCTCGCGCCTCCAGGTGATGCAGACGATCCTCGGCGCCGAGCACTTCGCCGTGCTCCGCCTCAGCGGCCACGGCCTGCCCTCGGCGCGCAAGCTCACGCTCTCGCTGCACAATTGGGCCCACGAGGTCGACGTCAACGCACGCGCGCTGATGGAGGCCTACGGCCCGGCGATGCTCGCCCATCTCGAGGCGTCCATGCTGCCGCTCCTCTGGGAAGGGGCGGGCGAGAACCAGTTCGCCGAATCGGGCGCCGAACCCTTCACCGCGCGCCTGCCCGCGCGGCTCCTGCCCTGGTCGGGCATGGCCTTTCCCGTCCGCCTCGGCGCGCACGGCAACGGCTATGTCGTCTTCCTCGGCACCTTCATCGCGCCGTCCAGCGATCTTATCGTCGACATGCACATGAAGAGCTGCCAGCTCCTCATCGACATGCTGGCGGGCGAGGAGAAGAAGCTGACGCCGGCCGAAGCCCTCAGCGAGCGCGAGATCGCCTGCCTGCAGATGGCCGGCGACGGCTGCATCTCCGAGGCGATCGCCGAGAAGATGGGTCTCTCCGTCCACACGGTGAACGCCTATCTCGGCACGGCGACGACCAAGCTCGACGCGGTCAACCGCATCCAGGCCATCGCGAAGGCCATCCGGCTCGGATATATCACCTGACGGGATAGGCCGGCTTACCAGCCGCGACCGCCCACGTCTCCTTCGTCATCCCCGGCCCTGAGCCGAGGATGACCTTGGGGTGTGGCACCGGGCCGCTCAATGCATCGACGCCGGATCGCCCTTCACGTAGCGCGCTTCCGCAAGGCTCTTGCGCAGGAAGGCGGTGTTGTCGTCCGGGTCGGCGGCCGGGTCGCTGAAGGCCACATGGGTCACTTCCACGCCGGCCTTGTCCTTCTGCAGGAGGAGTTTCGCATAGACCGTCACGCCCTGCGGGCGCAGTTCCATGTCGAGCGTCACTTCCGGTTCCGTGTCCCAGTCGAGACGATAGTCGCCGCCGGCACCGAAATTGACGGTGCCGGGCAGGAAATAGAGTTCGGCGGCCGATGAGACGAGGTCGGCCAGGTTACCGTAGCACTCGAAACGCAACAGCGAGACGAGATCGGCGGCATCGAGCAGTCTCAGCTCAGTCGCGACCGGGCAGATTGCTTCGGCGACAATCTTCTCTCGCTCGGCGGAATAGGTGCATTTTCTCATCGGATCTCGTTTACCCGTCTGGTCTGGGGCGATGCTGCGTAAACCCGGTGAATCAGCTCCGCCACGGCCTTGTAGAACACCGGCGGAATGACACTATCCACCGAGACTTGCGCAAACATTGAGCGGGCAAGCGGCGGATCCTCGAAGACGGGGATTCCGTTTTCCTCCGCGATCTCGCGGATTCGAAGCGCGATGAGGTCCTGCCCCTTGGCGACGACCATCGGCGCATCGCCTTCCTCGCGCACATAGCGCAGCGCGACGGCGAAGTGGGTCGGGTTGGCGATGACGAGCGTTGCGCGCGGCACGTCCGCCATCATGCGGCGGCGGATGCGGTCGCGCTGGATGGAGCGCATGCGGGCCTTGACGATCGGGTCGCCCTGGGCCTGCTTCATTTCCTCCTTCACCTCCTGCTTCGTCATCATCAGTTCGGTGAACCAGTGATGGCGCGTCCAGGCGAAGTCGATGCCGGCGATGAGGGCGGTGGCGAAGAGGATGATGATGAGGACTTTGTTGATGTCCGAGCTCATCATGTAGATGAGCGTCGCAGGCTCGGAGAACATGGTGTCGAGCGAGGCGAAGTAGTTGCCACGCATGGCAAGCGCCACGACCAGCGACACCAGGAGGATCTTGATCAGCGACTTGCCGAATTCCACGAGGCCCTGCTTGCCGAAGAGGCGCCCGAGGCCCTTGATCGGGTTGAGCCGGCCGACCTGCGGGCGCACGCGCTCCATCACCGGGCTCGGCAGATTCTGGAAGACGGAGGAGGCGATGCCGAAGACCATCATCATGGCGAGGATCGGCAGCAGCATGGCGCCGGCCTCCCAGCCGAGATGGCGGAAGATGGCGATGACGTCGGTGCCGGTTTTCAGGTTCCAGGCCTCCGGCTGCTCGAAGAAATCGCGCAACGTCTCGTTCATCCGCGCAATGCCGCCCGGCATGAAGAAGACGAGGAAGAGGTAGATCGCCAGCGTCGAGGCGAAGATCGTGACTTCGCGCGAGAAGGGGGTGTTGCCCTTCTCCATCGCCTCGCGGATCTTCTTCTCGGTCGGAAGCTCTGTTTTGCTTTCCTTGTCGTCGTCGTCCGCCACGGTGCGCTCCGGCTGGAATTGTGCCTGCCGCAAAAGCAAGCGGCCCGAACCCCCTTGAGGAGATTCGGGCCGGAAATACGCTCCGCCTGCGGCCTCACCGTGTCAAGGCTGATCAGGCGGCCTGCTGGGCTTCGTCCTTTTCCTTCAACTGGATTTGTCCGGCCGCGGCAAGGCGGATGGCTTCCTGCGTGATCGAGCGGCGGGCGATCGCCACCTCGCGCGGGTTGACCTGGTCGCCGGCGGCAAGGTCCGATTCGATCATGCGGCGCTGGCGCGCACCGATCGAGGAGAGGACCGCTTCGCGCAGTTCCATCGAGGCGCCGCGCAGGGCCGCCGTGATGATGTCGCCGGAGACGTCGTTGAACAGCGACACGCGGCTTCTCTGCGGCATGTAGAGCACGTCCTCGAAGAGGAAGATCTTCGGGCGGACCTTCTTGACCGATTCGGTCGAGACCGTTTCGAGCGAGGCCAGCATCTCGTCGACCTGCGACTTCTCCAGCTCGTTCATGAGGTCGGCGACCTTGTTGGAGCCCATCGAATTGCGCTCCGCATCCAGCGCGTTGATCATCTCGATGACGCGCGCCTCGACGATGGCGGTGGCCTTCGGGCTCGCATCCTTGAGGTTGACGGTACGGTTGATGATGTCGGCGCGGTGGTCCTCCGGAATCTCCAGCAGCACCTTGGCGCCGAAGGAGGAGGGCATCATGGACAGGATATAGGCGATGGTCTGCGGATGCTCGTTGAGCATGAACTTCGCCACGAAGACCGGGTCGGCGTCCTGCAGGCGGTCCCAGATCGTCGTCTCGAAGGCCTGGAAGGCGGCGCGGCGGCCGAGCAGGCCGTCCACCTCGTCCGGCGTCAGGCCCTCTTCGAGGATGCCTTCCATCATCTTGGCGTTGTCCATCAGGCCCGCGCCCTCGGTGAAGAGGTCCTCGAACTCGTTGACGAGGTCGATCAGTTCGTGCGGGGGAATGGCGCGCAGGTTCTGCGCAGCGGCGATGATCGCCTGGAGCTCGCTCTGCGTGAAATACTTCAGCAGCTTGCCGGCGACCCCCTTGCCCATGGCGAGAAGGACGGCTGCTGCCTTCTCAACCGGCGAAAGCGGTGTTCCGACCGCCGTCGAGGTGCCGAAATTTTCGAAATCCATCATGGATCATCCTCCTGAACCCTCGACCGGGTGTCAGACCTTGCGTGTACTCTTCACTTCGATGAGCTTGACACCGAAACGGGTGTCGTCGTTTTCGAGAACCGTGATCTCGCCGCGGCCGATCACCCGGCCGTTGACCATGACCTCGACCGGCTCGCCGATGCGGCGGTTGAGCGCGATGGTGGCGCCCTCGCTGAGGTTCATAAGGCTGGAGACCTGCATCTGCGAGGATCCCAGAACGATCTGCAGATCGATCGGGATGTCCATGATGAGGTCCATGTTGGATTCCATGGCGCTGCCCGGGCGCGGCGCTTCGCCGGGCTCGGCGGAGAAGTCGTTGCCGGCGCCGAAGTCGCCGCCGCCGAAATCCGAGCCGCCGAAGCTGGTGTCGCCGCCGAAGTCGGAGGTGGCGGCCGCGCCGCCGAAATCCGTTCCGCCGAAGTCCGAACCGCCGAAATCGCCGCCGAACGCGGCAAGCGGGTCGTTTTCGGCCGCTTCCGTTCCGCCGGCGTCGAGCGTGCCGCTGGCATCCTTCTGAAGAACGCCGCGCAGGTCGTCGATCGCCTGCTCCAGTTCTTGGTCGCCCGCGTTGATGGAAGACATGATGTCGTCAGCGATGGGTGTTTTCTTCGGTGCCATAAGACCACTATTCCATTCGAAACTTGCCTGAGGCTCGCCGCCTCGTACGCGTCATGCGTAAACTATCCGATGATGTGCTGGAGAAGCTCTTCTTCCGAACCGTAGGTGTCCTTGACGCGGACCGTGTAGCGGGCGCCGGACCGGCCGAATTCGCAGACATAGAGCTTGCGCCCGTTGGCGTTGACCTCCACGCGCACGTCCGCGGCCTCGTTGAACGGGATGATGTCGCCGGCCTGGAGGCGGCTGACGGTGTCGAGCGTCTGGGATTCGAGACGGATGCGCGCTTCCAGCGTCACCTTCGAGCGGCGGACCTGCTCGCCGAGCTGTTCGCTCCATTCCGCGCGGGTCTTCGGCGCGTTCGCCGGCTTCGGCGCCGTGATGGCCGATTTGAGGAGCACCCCTTGCGGAATGACGACGTGGAAGGTCGAGAGCACCGGCCCGATGCCGACGGCCATGTTGATCATGGCGGCGAACGGATCCTCGATGCCATCCTCGGGGGGCTTGCGCGTTTCGGCGTTGTGCGCCGGGCCGAGCAGCGGCTCGAAGCCGTTTCCGCCGCCCACCGCCGTCGTCAGCACGCTCGAGACGCGGTCGAACATCATGGCGGCGACGTCGAGCTCGATCTTGGAGAGCGGGCGCGGCTCGGGGTCCTCGATGGAATCGCTGACCGCGCCCAGCATGTTCTCGACGAGCGTGATGACCATCGGGCTGTCGCAGATGAGCGTGAAGTGATCGCACCAGTCGCGCAGCGACGCATCGCAGAAGGCCATGGCGCCGCCGAGGCCCTCGGTCAGTTCGCCGTGGCGGCCCGTGGTGAAGCCGGCATAGGAAACCGCGACCTCGAAGCCGAGCTCGCTTTCCAGCATGTCGGGCAGGAATTCGGAGAAGACCTCGCCGAGGCTGGCGCAGAGCCTTGATATGGTCGCCTGGTCGCCGAGCTTGCCGGTGAGGCGGGCGAGGATCTCGGGGTCCATGGCGGGAAGGGAGGTCACGCTTGCTGCATTCATCTCTTAGGCCGCCTTCGAATCGCCGCCGCCGCCCGGATTCATCATCTCCTGCTCCACCGCGTCGATCGACGGGCGTTCGTAGGAGGAGATGGTCTTGCGGCCGTATTCCAGCGCCACCTGCGGCACCGAGCCGTTCATGTAGGCCAGCAGCGTCTGCTTGACGATGACGTAGAGGCGGTTCTGCTTCTCGCGGACGATCTTGATGTTGCTGGTGATCGGCGCGACCACCGAATAGGACAGGAAGATGCCGAGCATGGTGCCGACGAGTGCCGAGCCGATGAGGCCGCCGAGCACTTCCGGCGAATCGTTGATATGGCTCATGGCCTTGATGACGCCGAGGACGGCCGCGATGATGCCGATGGCCGGGAAGGCGTCGCCCATCGTCGTCATCGACTGGTAGACCTTCATCTTGTCGCGTGTGATCGTCTGGATCTCCTCGTCCATCAGCGCCTCGATCTCGTGGGAGCGGGCATTGCCGATGATGATGAGGCGGACATAGTCGCAGATGAAGGCGGTGAGGTCCTTGTTGGCCAGAACGGTCGGGGCGGACTGGAAGATCGGGGACTCGTCCGGATTGTCGATATGCGCCTCGATCTCGTTGCGCGACTTGGTGCGCAGGTCCCGCATCAGGCTGTAGAGCACGCCGAGCGTATCGAGATAGTCGCGCTCCTTCGGCACCTTGTGCTTGAAGGCCTCGCCGAGTGCCTTGCCGGTGTCCTTGATCACCTTCATCGTGTTCGCCACGATATAGCCGCCGACCCCGGCGCCGCCGATGATCATGAGTTCGAATGGCTGGACCAGCAGGCTGACATGCCCGCCCATGGCCATGAAGCCGCCCAAGACGCAGCCGATGGTGACGATGAGGCCGATAATGATGTTCATGAGCGCAGGTGTCCCGACACAATTCTGACCCTTCCGGAGATACGGTTCCAGCCTTGCGTGAAGCTGTACCTAACGGCGGGTTTATCGATCAGGTTCGCACAAGCAAAAGCCTTGAAGATCATGGTTCAAAACGGGCCTTCGCGCCCATTCGATCCTGATCGGCGGACCATCGTGACGACCACCTATACGAGCTACAAGCTGATTACCTCCGACCTGCAGACGTCGCTGAAGCGCGTCTCGGAGCAGCCCGACGTCAAGCGCGAGACGGAATATTACCTCGCCAACATCGGCAATGTGAAATCGATCGACGACTTCTTCGCCGACAGCCGGCTTTATAACTATGTGATGAAGGCGCACGGGCTGGAGGATATGGCCTATGCCAAGGCCTTCATGCGCAAGGTGCTGACCGAGGGGGTCGACGACAAGGACGCCTTCGCCAACCAGCTCACCGACACGCGCTACAAGGAGCTGGCCGAATCGCTGAACTTCGCCCGCGACGGCGCGGCGGCCACCTCCTTCGACAAGGCCCAGAAGGGTATCGTCGACAAATACACCCGCCAGACGCTGGAAGTCAGCGCCGGCGAGGACAATACCGGCGTCCGCCTCGCGCTTTATTTCGAGCGCATGGCTTCCTCCATCACCTCGGGCTATTCCATCATCGCCGACGATGCGCTGGCGCAGGTCGTGCGCACTGCCTTCCAGCTTCCCGACGAGTTCGCGGCGACCGACATCGACCGGCAGGCGGCCTATTACGAGGACGTCCTGAACCTCGACGACTTCAAGGACCCCGCCAAGGTCGGCAAGTTCCTCGAGCGCTTCACCGCGATGTGGGAACTCGACAATCCCGAGGGCGGCACCGATCCGCTGGCGGCCTTCCAGTCTTCCAGCCTCACCGGCATTTCGACGGACCTCCTCATTTCCATCAACAACCTGAAACTTGGAGGCCGCTGAGATGCAGACCGGGCTTTACGTATCGCTTTCGTCCCAGCTTGCGCTCGAGCGCCGCATGGCCACGCTCGCCGACAACGTCGCCAACTCCACGACGGTCGGCTTCCGCGCCACCGAGGTCAAGTTCAACCAGGTCGTCAGCGACCAGAAGACGGCCGACGTCGCCTTCGTCTCCGAGGGCAAGGAATTCCTGTCGGGCCGCAGCGGCGGCATCACCGAGACCGGCGGTCCGCTCGACTTCGCGATCAAGGGCGATGCCTGGTTCCAGGTCGAAACGCCGTCCGGCCCGACGCTCACCCGCGACGGCCGCTTCACGCTGACGGACGCCGGCGAACTGGTGACGCTGAACGGCTATCCCGTCCTCGATGCCGGCGGCGGGCCGATCCAGATCGACGCGACGGCAGGCCCCATCACCCTCAGCGCCGACGGGCAGCTCAACCAGGCCGGCCGGCCGGTGACCTCGCTCGGCATCTTCCAGGCCGACCTTTCCGGCGGCTTCGTGCGAGCCGGCAACAGCGGCATCATCACGACCATCCCGCCCGAACCCATCGTCGACCGCGTCGATGCCGGCGTGGTGCAGGGCTATGTGGAGGAATCCAACGTCAACGCCATCGGCGAGATGACGCAGCTCATCCAGGTCACGCGCGCTTTCGAGAGCGTCGCCTCCCTCATCCGCGACAGCGAGGATTCCATGAAGGATGCCATGAACACCCTCGGCGGCAGCCGGTAAGCGCCGATGACGCGGGCAGTACGCACGACGGCCGGCACGGCGCGCAATCCCGAAGGCGGGCGCATGCTCAATGCGCTGGCCGGGCTGGTACGGCGCTATTCCACGCCGGAATTCTCGGTCGCCCACGGCGGCCATGTCCAGACCATCGCGGCGGGCAACTACACGGTGAGCGGCCTGTCGCGCCACGTGCGGCTCGGCGAGTTCGTCGCGCACAAGAGCGCCACGGGCATCCATCTCGGCGAGGTCGTCCGCGTCGAGCCGGATTCGGTTGTCGTCTGCCCCATCGAGCCGGGCGAGCCGATCGGCATCCACGACACGGTCATCCGCAAGGGCGCCTTCCGCGTCGCGCCGGCCGCCTCCTGGTGCGGCCGCACGATCAACGCGCTCGGCGAGCCCATCGACGGGCTCGGCCCGCTCGTACAGGGGGACGTGCGCCGCTCCATCTCCAATTCCGCCCCGCCGTCCATGACGCGCCGGCGCGTGGAGACCGGCTTCAACACCGGCGTCCGCGCCATCGACCTCTTCGCCCCCCTCTGCCTCGGCCAGCGCCTCGGCATCTTCGCCGGCTCCGGCGTCGGCAAGTCGACGCTGCTGTCGATGCTGGCAAGGGCGGATGCCTTCGACAAGGTGGTCATCGCGCTGGTCGGCGAACGCGGCCGTGAAGTGCGCGAGTTCATCGAGGACACGCTCGGCGACAACCTCGCCAAGTCCGTCGCGGTCGTGGCGACCAGCGACGAGAGCCCGATGCTGCGCAAGATGGCGCCGCTGACGGCGGTGACCATCGCCGAGCACTACCGCGACCAGGGCGACAACGTCCTGCTCATCATCGACAGCGTGACGCGCTTTGCCCACGCTATCCGCGAGGTGGCGACGGCCTCCGGCGAGCCGCCGATCGCGCGCGGCTATCCCGCCTCCGTCTTCACCGAGCTGCCGCGCCTTCTCGAGCGCGCCGGCCCGGGTGCGGAAGGCACCGGCACGATCACGGCGATCATCTCGATCCTCGTCGACGGCGACAACCACAACGACCCGATCGCCGACTCCACGCGCGGCATCCTCGACGGCCATATCGTCATGGAGCGCTCGCTGGCCGAGGAGGGACGCTATCCGCCGATCAACCCGCTCGCCTCGATCTCGCGTCTTGCCCGCAAGGCCTGGACGCCGGACCAGGAAAAGCTGGTGGCGCGGCTGAAGGCGCTCATCCACCGCTTCGAGGAAACGCGGGACCTGCGGCTCATCGGCGGCTACCGCCCCGGCGGCGATCCCGACCTCGACATGGCGATCAAGCAGGTGCCGATCATCTACGAGGTCCTCAAGCAGACGCCGGGCGAGCCCCCGGCGGGCGACGCTTTCTCGGATCTCGCCATGGCGCTGAAGAATGCGGCCGGGCAGGGCGCCGCACCGGCAAACCGGAGGGGTTGACAGTGACGGATTTCGACGCGGACGAGAAGATCCAGCCGATCAGGCGGACGGAGCGCACGCGCTACAGCACCAGCGACAAGGTCACCGTGGGCGCCGGCGTGCTGCTGGCCGCGGGCGCGGCCTTCTTTCCCTGGTATGTCTTCCTCAATCCGGGCAAGTTCTCCGTGCCCGCGCTCTGGCAGGGCAGGACCCGCGACCTGCCGGAGACGGCGCCGCGCGAGGTGATGAGTGTCTCGCCGATGGCGATGATCGACAACGACAAGGATCCGCCGCTCGAAAGCGTCGATCCCGTCGCGACCGCCACCACGCCCGGCCTCGGCAAGGAATCGAAGCTCGGCGCCCCGCTGGAAACCGGCCTCGACCAGCCGCTGCCGGTCAGCGACGGCTTCCGCCTGATGCATGTGGCGAACGGACGGGCGCTGATCGAGGATGCCCGCGGCATGTATATCGTGCGCGTCGGCTCCATCCTGCCCGACAACAGCCGCCTTGCGACGCTCGAGCAGCGCGACGGCGCCTGGGTCATCGTCACCTCGAACGGCGACGTCATCAAGCGCAACTGAGGGCGGGCGGGGATGCCCCCCGCGCCGATTCTGCCGCCCGCCATGTGCGAACTGGCGCCCCTTTGCGCGCCGCGCACAGGGGCGCGCACATTATTCCCCCGCAAATTCAGCGTGTTGCCGGGAAACGGCCGGACAGCAAGTCTGACGCAAGATTGGCTCCGTAGGTTCGCCATGAACAAGGATGGAGCTTGTCATGCAACCGATACAACTGTTTGAACTGGCATCGAAGCAGGCCGAATGGCTCTCAGTCCGCCAGAGCGTGGTTGCAGGCAACATCGCCAACGCCAATACCCCCGGGTTCAAGGCGAAGGACGTGACCCCCTTCCAGTCGGTGCTCGAAACCACGGGCATCCGCATGGCGGCGACGCAGCCCGGCCACTTCACCGAAACCGAAATGGCAAGCCGCGTCATCGAGACCAAGCCCACCGAGGAGATCGGCGTGCAGGAGTCCGGCAACACTGTCGGCCTTGCCGAGGAGCTCATGAAGGAAGGCCAGGTCAAGCGTGAGTTCGAGTTGAATGCCGGCCTCGTAAAGGCCTTTCATCGCATGATGCTGATGACAGTCAGAAGGTAAAAAATGGATCCGCTTGTAGCTTCAATGAAAGTCGCGGCCTCGGGACTTGAGGCGCAGTCCACCCGCATTCGCATCGTTTCGGAAAACCTGGCGAATGCCCGCTCCACGGGCGACACGCCCGGCGCGGACCCCTTCCGCCGCAAGACCGTGACCTTCTCGGCCGAGCTCGACCGCGCCACCAACGCTTCGCTCGTCGAAGTGTCCAAGCTCGGCGTCGACGAGACCGACTTCCAGACGGAATACGATCCGGGCAACCCCGCCGCGGACGAGAAGGGCTTCGTGAAGGTCCCGAACGTCAACATGCTGGTCGAGATGGCCGACATGCGCGAGGCCAACCGCTCCTATGAAGCAAACTTGCAGAGCATCAAGCAGTCGCGCGACCTCATCAGCGCGACAATCGACCTTCTGAGGGCCTCGCAATGATCGAGAGTGTAAAGGGCCTCAACGGCCTTCTTCCGAGCAGCGCTCTTTCGGGCGTCGAAACCGGCGTATCCAATTCCGTCACCGCCGCTGCCGCGCAGGGCGCGCCCCAGACGAGCTTCGCCCAGGTGATGACCGACATGGCCAGCGAGATGGTCGGCACGCTGAAGGCGGGCGAGACCAAATCCTTCGAAGCCATCCAGGGCAAGGCGTCGACCCGCGAAGTCGTCGATGCCGTCATGAATGCCGAGCAGACGCTGCAGACCGCCATCGCCATCCGCGACAAGGTCGTCACCGCCTATCTCGAAATCGCCAGAATGCAGATCTGAGGACCGGACATGAAAGCCCTTGCCATTGCCGCGACCGGCATGAACGCCCAGCAGACCAACCTTGAAGTCATCGCGAACAACATCGCGAACATCAACACCACCGGCTTCAAGCGCGCCCGCGCGGAGTTCTCCGACCTTCTCTACCAGACGGAGCGGGCCGCCGGCGTTCCCAACCGCGCCAACCAGGCTGTCGTGCCGGAAGGCGCGATCATCGGCCTCGGCGTCAAGACCGCGGCCGTGCGCAACCTGCATCTCCAGGGCGGGCTCGTCTCCACCGGCAACTCCTTCGACCTCGCGCTGATCGGCCGCGGCTGGTTCCAGATCGAGGCGGCGGACGGCTCCACGCTCTATACCCGCGCCGGCGCCTTCAACACCAATGCCGAAGGCCAGCTCGTCACCCTCGACGGCTATACCGTCGTGCCCGGCATCACCGTGCCGGAGGACGCGACGGAAGTGACCGTCAGCAAGTCCGGCCAGGTCTTCGCCACCGTGGCGGGCGAGCAGCAGGAACTCGGCCAGATCACGCTCGCGAACTTCGTCAACGAGGCAGGCCTCGAGCCGCTCGGCGAGAACCTCTACCGCGAGACGGCGGCCTCGGGTCCCGCCAATGTCGGCGCGCCGGACGAGGCGGGCTTCGCCTATATCCAGCAGAACTATCTCGAAGCCTCCAACGTCGACCCGGTCAAGGAAATCACCGACCTGATCTCGGCCCAGCGCGCCTACGAGATGAACTCCAAGATCATCCAGGCGGCCGACGAAATGGCGGCGGTGGTCAGCAAGAACCTGAGATAGCAACCGGACACGCGGGGAACATGATGTTTCGCCTGACAGCAGCTCTTCGTACGGGAAGATTCCTTCCGGCCCTGCGGCGCGCGGCCCTCGTCGCGCCCGCTGCGCTCGTCGGTCTTTGCGTGGCCGGGGCGGCGCTTGCCGACGCGCACACCGCCGTCGTGCCGAAGCGCATCATCTATCCCGGCGAGGAGCTGGATGCCGGCCAGCTCGAAGAGGTCGAGGTGACCAACCCGAACATCGTCAAGGGCTATGCCGAGACTATCGCCGACGTCAGCGGCCTCGTGACCAAGCGCACGCTGCTGCCCGGCCGCGTCATCCTCACCTCGGCGCTGCGCGAGCCCTTCGCCGTTTCCCGCGGCACCACCGTCCAGCTCGTCTTCGACAACGGCTCGCTCGTCCTGCGCGCCGCCGGAACGCCGCTGGCCGATGCCGCGGTCGGCGATCTCATCAAGGTCCGCAACAAGGATTCGGGCGTGATCGTCTCCGGCACGGTCATGGACGACGGAACCGTGCATGTGGTGGTGAAATGATGCAGACCTTCTTCCGCCGCGCCCTTGCCGCCATCGCCTGCCTCATGCTGGCAGCAGGCCCGGCGCTTCCCGCCGCCCGCATCAAGGATGTCGCCTCGCTCCAGTCGGGCCGCGACAACCAGCTCATCGGCTACGGCCTCGTCGTCGGTCTCCAGGGCACCGGCGACAGCATGCGCTCCTCGCCCTTCACCGAACAGTCCATGCGCGCGATGCTGCAGAACCTCGGCATCTCGATGGTCGGCACGCAGACCCGCGCCAAGAACATCGCGGCCGTGCTCGTCACGGCCAACCTGCCGCCCTTCGCAAGCCCCGGCAGCCGCATCGACGTGACGGTCGGCTCGCTCGGCGACGCCACCTCGCTGCGCGGCGGCACGCTCGTCATGACCTCGCTTTCCGGCGCCGACGGCCAGATCTACGCCGTCGCGCAGGGCTCCATCGTCGTCACCGGCGTCAGCGCCAACGGCGATGCGGCGACCGTCCAGCAGGGCGTGACGACCGCCGGCCGCGTGCCGAACGGCGCGATCATCGAGCGCGAGCTGCCCTCGCGCTTCAAGGACGCCGCCGACCTCGTGCTGCAGCTTCGCAACCCCGACTTCTCGACCTCGGTCGGCATGGCCGACGCGATCAACCGCTATGCGGCCGCGCAATACGGCGCGCCGATCGCCGAATCGCGCGATTCGCAGTCGGTCTATGTCGCAAAGCCGAAGATGGCGGACCTTTCCCGCCTGATGGCCGATATCGAGAACCTCGTGATCGAGACGGACGCGCCCGCGCGCGTCGTCGTCAACGAGCGCACCGGCACCATCGTCATCGGCCAGGACGTGCGCATCTCGCCGGTCGCCGTCAGCTACGGCTCGCTCACCGTGCAGGTCAACGAAATGCCCGAAGTGGTGCAGCCCGAACCCTTCTCCAAGGGTGTGACGGCCGTCCAGCCGCGCACGGATATCCTCGTCCAGCAGGACGGCGGCAACGTCGCCATGCTCGACGGGTCCAGCCTGCGCTCGCTCGTTTCGGGTCTCAACAGCATCGGCGTCAAGCCGGATGGCATCATCTCCATCCTGCAAAGCATCAAGACGGCCGGCGCTCTCCAGGCGGAACTGGTGCTGCAATGAACAAAGGCATGACGCTTCCCGCCCTCGCACGCAAGCTTGCGCTTCCCCTTGCCGGTTTCGTGATGCTCGCCATTCCCGGCGCCTTCGCCGAGGAACGGCCGGTCATCACGACCACCAAGGCGAGCGGCGACGAGATCCGCGAGTTCTGCACCAATATCGCGGACGCCGCGCGTGACCAGCGCTACCTGCTCCAGAAGCAGGAACTGGAGAACCTGCAGAAGGACGTCGACGAGCGCATCAAGACGCTCGAGGTCCGGCGCGCCGAATACGAGGACTGGCTGAAGCGCCGCAACGACTTCCTGAAGTCGGCGGAAGCCGGCCTCGTCGAGATCTACAAGAAGATGAAGCCGGATGCCGCCGCCGCCCAGCTTGCGGCGCTCGATCCGGAAATCGCATCGGCCATCGTCATGAAGCTGGCGCCGCGCCAGTCGAGCACGATCCTCGGGGAAATGCCCGCCGACAAGGCCGCCGTGCTCACCCGCATCATTGCCTCGGCGAGCGATCCGAACACGTCAAAGGACCCGTCATGAAGAAGACCGCCTCCGCACTCGCCGTCGCGCTGGCCTTGTCGGGCTGCGCCAGCCAGGCCGTGAACGAGATCGGCAAGGCGCCGTCGATGAGCCCCATCGGCAGCGGGCTGAACTATGCCGAGACGCCGCAGATGGCCATGTATCCCAAGCAGCCGCGCACGGCCGTCTCGGGCTATTCCATCTGGCGCGACCAGCAGTCGGCGCTCTTCAAGGATTCGCGCGCCTTCAAGATCGGCGACATCCTGACCGTCAACATCCGCGTCAACGACAAGGCGAGCTTCGACAACAAGACCGACCGCTCGCGTACCAACAAGAGCGGCATGAACATCGGCTTCGGCGGTTCCGGCAACAATTTCGACGTCGATACCAAGGCCGACCTTTCCTTCGGCTCCTCGACCAGCACCAAGGGCGACGGCACGACGGAGCGCTCAGAGAAGCTGAACCTGCTCGTCGCCGCCGTCGTCACCGGCGTCATCGAGAACGGCAATCTCCTCATCAGCGGCTCGCAGGAAGTGCGCGTGAACCACGAGCTGCGCATCCTCAACGTCGCCGGCATCGTGCGCCCGCAGGATGTCGACGCCAACAACCAGATTTCCTACGAGAAGATCGCCGAAGCGCGCATCTCCTACGGCGGCCGCGGCCGCCTGACCGAGGTGCAGCAGCCGCCATGGGGCCAGCAGGCCGTCGATCTGTTCTCGCCGCTCTGACGCAACACGGGAAGAAGCCTATGGCGGACGAAGAACAGGCCACGGAAAAGAAGAAGCCCTCGCTGGTCGTCACCATCGCGGCCGTCGCGGTGCTGACGCTGCTTGCCGCCGGCGGCGGCTGGTTCGTCGGCAACATGCTCGCCCCGCCGCCGGCCGAAAAGCCGGCCGCGGAAGTGGCGAAGGCAGAGGGCGGCAAGGAAGGCAAGGAAGGCGAGGGCGCGGAGATCCCGCATATCTCCACGCAGGAGAACGGCATCGTCCTGCTCGACCCCATCACCAGCAATCTCGCCTATCCCTCCGACAACCGGGTCCGCCTCGAAGTGGCCCTCATGTTCAAGGGGGCGCCGGACGTCAAGCTGGCGGAGGAAATCCACCAGGACATCATGGCCTATATGCGCACGGTCTCGCTCCAGCAGGTGCAGGGGCCGCGCGGTTTCCAATATCTCAGGGAGGACCTGCAGGAGCGGGTTGACCTCAGGTCCGAAGGGCGCGTAACCAACGTCATGTTCCGCACCTTCGTGATCGAATGATTCGAGTCCTTCTGACCTTTCTCGCCATGATGGCGATGACCGGCATGGCCTACGCCCAGCAGCAATTGCAGTTGCCGGGCGACCTCCTCAATGCGCCGGTCAACGGCTCGGTCGCTTCCTGGATCATCCGCACCTTCGGGCTCCTGACCGTCCTTTCGGTGGCGCCCGGCATCCTGATCATGGTGACGAGCTTCCCGCGCTTCGTCATCGCCTTCTCGATCCTGAGATCCGGCATGGGGCTTTCCACCACGCCGTCGAACATGATCCTCGTCTCGCTCGCCCTGTTCATGACCTTCTACGTCATGGCGCCGACCTTCGACCGCGCCTGGCAGAACGGCGTCGAGCCGCTCATCGCCAACCAGATCGACGAGACGGAGGCGGCCAAGAGGATCGCCGAGCCCTTCCGCGCCTTCATGGTGGCCAATACCCGCGACAAGGACATCGATCTCTTCATCTCGCTCGCCGAGGAGCGCGGGCAGAAGGTCGTCGAGGGCAATGTCGCGGACCTGCGCGTCGTCATCCCCGCCTTCATGATCTCGGAGATCCGCCGCGGCTTCGAGATCGGCTTCCTCGTCGTCCTGCCCTTCCTCGTCATCGACCTGATCGTCGCCACCATCACCATGGCCATGGGCATGATGATGCTGCCGCCGACCTCGATCTCGCTGCCCTTCAAGGTCCTGTTCTTCGTGCTCATCGACGGCTGGAACCTCCTCGTCGGCAGTCTCGTGCGCTCGTTCAACTGACCGGCGTTAACCAATCTGATTAAGGTTTCGTTCACTACACGCCGGGGATGGCTCGCTCCCTCCGGTGCCGGTTAAGCTGTTGGCAAGAAATGGCTGCGAATTTTGCCTCAGATGACGGGTTTGGTATCCCTCCGGAACGCCGGAGGAGCCGAGTTGGCATGAGGCCGAACCGTCATGACCGGTAAGTAATCCAACCCGGTATGTCCCCCTCAGTATTTCGTTCAAAGGGACAAGCAATGACCAGCATTCTCACCAACACCAACGCAATGGCAGCGCTTTCCACGCTGCGGTCCATCTCCAGCAGCATGGAAGATACCCAGAACCGGATTTCTTCGGGTCTGCGCGTCGGTTCGGCTTCCGACAACGCCGCCTACTGGTCGATTGCGACCACGATGCGCTCCGACAACGCTGCCCTTTCGGCCGTTCAGGACGCCCTCGGCCTCGGCGCCGCCAAGGTTGATACCGCCTATGCGGGCATGGACTCCTCGATCGAGGTGGTCAAGCAGATCAAGAACAAGCTCGTTGCCGCGACGGAAGACGGCGTCGACAAGGACAAGATCCAGGAAGAAATCACTCAGCTCCAGGACCAGCTCAAGAGCATTTCCGAAGCCGCTTCGTTCTCCGGCGAGAACTGGCTGCAGACGGACCTGTCCGGCGGCACGGTCACCAAGAGCGTCGTCGGCTCCTTCGTCCGCGATTCTTCCGGCAACGTCTCGGTCAAGAAGGTCGACTATGACCTCAGCACGTCGACGGTTCTGTTCGACTCCCGCACCGCCACCACTGGCAAGACCGGCATCCTCGACAGTGAAACATCGATCGAAGACCAGAGCATCACGCTGAACATCAACACGGGCGGCGTCGTCAGCCCCGTCACGGTCAAGGCCTACACGATCGACGACGTGATCGCAGCCGGCGGCGGCAACTCGACCTTCGATGGCAACTACGCCACTGACGGCACGAAGGACTACGTCAAGGTCACGGGCGACGTCTGGGTCGAAGCCGTCGACCAGAGCACCGTTTCCACGCAGGAAGTCGCCACCAACGACGGCGGTACGGCCTGGGCGGTCGATACGACCAAGGCGCCTGCCGCCACGACCAAGGCTTCGGTCTCCGGCCTGACGATCGATTCGAACACGACGGCGACCCAGCTCGGCAAGCTCATCAGCATGGTCGACGACGCCCTCAACACGATGACCAGCGCCGCTGCATCGCTCGGCTCGATCTCCTCGCGCATCGACCTTCAGACGGAGTTCGTCTCCAAGCTGACGGACTCGATCGACAAGGGCGTCGGCCGTCTCGTCGATGCCGACATGAACGAAGAATCGACCCGCCTCAAGGCCCTGCAGACCCAGCAGCAGCTCGCCATCCAGGCTCTGTCGATCGCCAACTCCGACTCGCAGAGCGTGCTGTCGCTGTTCCGCTAATCGATGCGCATGGAGGTTGGCTGAGCCTCCATCGCCTCTCGAATGCCGCGCCCGGAAACGGGCGCGGCATTCGTGCTTTGTGATGCATATCGTTAATTCAAATTTAGAGTTCGTTAACCATGCCACGATTATATGGGCACAACGAAACGGCGAGTTAACACTCTTAAGAAGCTCGTTAGCAGGCATGACGCTGCTCGTCGTTCCCGGCGCCACCCGGAATGTCCCTCTCCCGTCAGCCAACTATGGGGCACTTATTATGACAAGCATCCTGACGAACGTCGCAGCCATGGCTGCTCTCCAGACACTCCGGTCCATCGATTCCAGCATGGAAGATACGCAGGCCCGCGTTTCGTCCGGCCTTCGCGTCGGCGAAGCCTCCGACAACGCCGCCTACTGGTCGATTGCGACCACGATGCGTTCGGACAACATGGCCCTCTCCGCCGTTCAGGACGCCCTCGGCCTCGGCGCCGCCAAGGTCGACACCGCCTATGCCGGCATGGACTCGGCCATCGAGGTCGTGAAGGAGATCAAGGCCAAGCTCGTTGCCGCAACCGAAGACGGCGTCGACAAGGACAAGATCCAAGAAGAAATCAGCCAGCTTCAGGACCAGCTTGCCAGCATCTCCGACGCGGCGTCGTTCTCGGGCGAGAACTGGCTGCAGACAGACCTGTCCAGCGGCACCGTCACGAAGAGCGTCGTCGGCTCCTTCGTCCGTGACGACGCCGGCAACGTCTCGGTCAAGAAGGTCGACTACGACCTGAGCAGCGCCACGGTGCTCTTCGACACCGTCGGTAACGCCGGCATCCTCGACACGCAGGTCGGTATCGAGGACGACAGCTTCACGCTGAACATCAACACGGGCGGCGTCGTCAGCGCCGCCACCGTCAAGGCCTACTCGATCGACGACGTCATCGCCGACACGGGTTCCGTCTTCACCGGCAACTCGGCCACGGGCGGCTCGAAGAGCTACGTCAAGGTTTCGGACGACGTCTGGGTCGAAGCTGTCGACCAGAGCTCGGTTCCCACGCAGGAAGTCGCCTTCGACGACGGCTCCACGATGTGGGCAGTCGACACGACCGCCACGCCCGGCACCTCGCTCACGGCTTCGGTCTCCGACCTGACGATCGACAACTCGACGACGGGTGGCCAGCTCGACAAGCTCATTAGCATGGTCGACGATGCCCTTTCCTCAATGACCAGCGCCGCCGCCGACCTCGGCTCGATCGGCATGCGCATCGACCTGCAGGAAGACTTCGTCAATGCCCTGACCGACTCGATCGACTCCGGCATCGGCCGCCTCGTCGATGCGGACATGAACGAGGAATCGACCCGCCTCAAGGCCCTGCAGACCCAGCAGCAGCTCGCTGTCCAGTCGCTGTCGATCGCCAACTCCGCCTCGGAAAGCATCCTCACCCTCTTCCGTTAAGAGGCAGAAAAGCCAGGTCGGCGGCCCTGACGGCCGCCACGCCTTCCCGAATGCGAGCCGCGCCGGACCCCCGGCGCGGTTTTTCTTTTCCATCCTGCTTTTTCCGCTCACCCCTTCGGCATTCATTAACCATCTTGCGGTTAGATGGTCTTATAGAAACGGCAGGTTAACCTTGAAAATTAATAGGTTAGCAAGCATGACGCTGCCTGTCGTTCCCGGTGGTGACCGGAATGTCCCTTCTCAAATCAGCCATTCAAGGGGCACTTAGTAATGACGAGTATTCTGACCAACGTCGCAGCCATGGCTGCGCTCTCCACCCTCCGGTCCATCGAGACCGGCATGGAAGATACGCAGGCCCGCGTTTCGTCCGGCCTTCGCGTCGGCGAAGCCTCCGACAACGCCGCCTACTGGTCCATCGCGACCACGATGCGTTCGGACAACATGGCCCTTTCGGCCGTTCAGGACGCCCTCGGCCTCGGCGCCGCCAAGGTCGACACCGCCTATGCCGGCATGGACTCGGCCATCGAGGTCGTGAAGGAAATCAAGGCCAAGCTCGTCGCCGCAACCGAAGACGGCGTCGACAAGGACAAGATCCAGGAAGAAATCACGCAGCTTCAGGACCAGCTCACGAGCATTTCCGACGCGGCGTCGTTCTCGGGCGAGAACTGGCTGCAGACAGACCTGTCCAGCGGCACCGTCACGAAGAGCGTCGTCGGCTCCTTCGTCCGTGATGCTTCCGGCAACGTCTCGGTCAAGAAGGTCGACTACGACCTGAGCGCTTCCTCGGTGCTCTTCGACACCGTCGGCAACACCGGCATCCTCGATTCGCAGACCGCGATCGAAGACGACAGCGTCACGCTGAACATCAACACGGGCGGCGTCGTCAGCGCCGTCACCGTCAAGGCCTACTCGATCGACGACGTCATCGCCGACACGGGCTCCGTCTTCACCGGCGATTCGGCTACCGGCGGCGCGAAGAGCTACGTCAAGGTCTCGGACGACGTCTGGGTCGAAGCCGTCGACCAGAGCTCCGTTCCCACGCAGCAGGTCGCCTTCGACGACGGCTCCACGATGTGGGCAGTCGACACGACGGCCACGCCCGGCACCACGCTCACGGCTTCGGTCTCCGACCTGACGATCGACAACTCGACGACGGGCGGCCAGCTCGACAAGCTCATCAGCATGGTCGACGACGCCCTGACGCTGATGACGAGCGCTGCCGCCGACCTCGGCTCGATCGGCATGCGCATCGACCTGCAGGAAGAGTTCGTCTCCAAGCTGACCGACTCGATCGACAAGGGCGTCGGCCGCCTCGTCGATGCGGACATGAACGAGGAATCGACCCGCCTCAAGGCCCTGCAGACCCAGCAGCAGCTCGCTGTCCAGTCGCTGTCGATCGCCAACTCCGCTTCGCAGAACATCCTGACGCTCTTCCGTTAATCGGAAGGCATCGTTTGAACCTGAAGGCCCCGGTTCTGCCGGGGCTTTCTTCGTTTCGCCGTGCCGCTCAAAGCGGCGGATGCAGGAAGGTCGGCATGGCCGCGTTTTCGGCCTTGCGGGCAAGGTAAAGCCGTGCGGTATCCAGCGCCTCGCGGATCGTCACGTCCATGTCGAGATAGCGGTAGGTGCCGAGACGCCCGACGAAGGTGACACCCGCCTCCCGCTCGGCGCGGGCGACATAGTCGGCAAGCTGCGCCTTCTCCTCGACGAGGCGGATGGGATAGTAGGGAATGTCGCCCGGCTCGCAGGCGCGCGAGAATTCGCGGTAGCAGACCGAGCCCCGATGCTCCTCCCAGGGCGAGAAATGCTTGTGCTCGGTGATCCGCGTATGGGGCACCGAGACGTCGCCGTAGTTCATCACCGCGCAGCCCTGGTAGTCGCCGTCATGGGTGAAGCGCTCGAAATCGAGCGTGCGGTAGCCGAGCCGGCCGAGCTCGTAGTCGAAATAGCCGTCGAGCGGGCCGGAATAGAAGACATGGCCGAAGCCGGCCTCCTCGCCGCGCCTGAAATTCCTCTCCAGCGTCACCGTCATGTTCGGATGGTCGAGGATGCACTCGATCATCGCGGTATAGCCATTCTCCGGCATGCCCTGGTATTTGTGGAAGAAGTAGTTGTCCTCGTAGTTGAAGCGCACCGGCAGGCGCTTCAGGATCGACGCGGGCAGCTCGGTCGGCGAGCAGCCCCATTGCTTCTGCGTATAGCCCTTGAAGAACGCCTCGTAGAGATCGCGCCCGACGAAGCGCAATGCCTGTTCCTCGAAGGTCTGCGGATCGGCGATCGTCTTGTCCGCCTGGTCCTCGATGAAGGCGCGGGCCTCGTCCGGCCGGAGGCACTTGCCGAAGAACTGGTTGATCGTGTGCAGGTTGATCGGCAGCGAGTAGACCTGACCGCCGCTCGTCGCCTTCACCCGGTTCTTGTAGGGCATGAAGGCCGAGAAGCCGTTCACGTAGCCCCAGACTTCCTCGTCGTCCGTATGGAAGATGTGGGGACCGTAGACATGCACCATCACGCCCGTCGCCCCGTCGCGCTCGGTATGGCAGTTGCCGCCGATGTGGCTGCGCGCGTCGATGATCTCGACCCGGTGGCCGGCCTCGGCGAGTTCGCGGCCGATGACGGCGCCGGAAAGCCCCGCGCCGACGATGAGAATGCGTTCGCCTGCCTTCATGGCCTTTTGTCCCGGTGGAGAGGTTGCAGTGAGAGGGCCCTGGCTCTGGCTAGCGCAACTGCCTTGTGTCGGGCTTGCAGGCAGATGAAGAGCGTATTGGTAAAAATCATAGACTTTCAAATATATAGGCGCGGCTATCAGGCCTCGTTAATAAAAATTTAACGATCAACAGTTAACTCTTGACTTATTGGGGGTAGCTTGCCGAAAATCGCACTCGCCGAAAGGTGGCTGGCACGCCCGGTTTCAATACGGGATTTTCCCGCCCTCAGCGCAGGATTTCGAAGCTGTTTCCGGCTTCGAATGCATGATGTCCTTCCAGCGCGAGGCTCGTCAGAGCCATGTATTTTCAATCTTTTTCGACGTGTGTCGTTGCATTGCCGACCAAGGCGGCACGCGGAAGAGAACGGACCGCCCCGGCGCGTTGCGTTCTCGAATCGAAAATGACGTCAATATTTGGAAGGTAGCTCATGACATCCACCATCCCGACGCTTTCCACCAGCCAGATCCGGACACTCTCGACGGCTGCGATCCAGGCTTGGACTGCGGAGGATGTGGCTGCCCTCAGCACCGCGCAGATCGGCGTGCTGAACGCGCGCCAGGTCGCAAGCATCGATGCAGGCTATGTCGGCTCGCTCACCACGCAGCAGATCCGCGCCGTGTCGGCGCGCTCCATCAGCGGCCTGACGGTCGACCAGTTGGCCTACCTGTCTTCGCAGCACATCCAGGCTCTTACGACGGCGCAGGTCGGCGCGTTCTATTCGCAGCAGATCGACGCCCTCGACGCCGACCAGATCGCCGCCTTCGACAGCACGCAGATCGCCGCCTTTACCGCGAAGGAAGTCCACGCCCTCACGTCCGACGACATCGCGACCTTCACGACCGGCGAGATCGCGGCGATCAACGCCAAGGCCTTGCCGAGCCTTACGACGGATGCCATTGCCGTGCTTTCGCCCGAGCAGGTCGCCGCGTTCACGACGGCGCAGGTCGCGGCGCTCTCGGTCGCGCAACTGGCCGCCTTCACCTCCGAGCAGGTGGAATCGCTGAGCACCGTCCAGCTGGGGGCGCTGACCATACGCCAGGCCGCCGGCCTCGACATGACGGCGCTGTCGACCGAACAGACCGCCGCCCTCTCGACGGCCTTCATCGCCGGGCTGAAGACGCAGCAGGTCGCCGCCCTGACTTCCGACCAGGCCGAGGCGCTGACGAGCAGCCAGGTCGCGGCGCTCTCGGCCACGGCCATCGTCGGGCTCGAGGCCGAGGACATCGAAACGTTCTCGACCGGCGAAATCGCCAGCATCAAGACGCAGGTGCTCGGGCGCCTCACCACCGACGCCATCGCCGCCCTGACCTCCGAGCAGGTCGGCGCCCTGACCACGGCGCAGGTCGCCGCGCTCTCCATCGCCCAGTTGGCGGCCCTGACCTCCGAACAGGTCGGTGCGCTGAATTCGGGGCAGGTCGGCGCGCTGACCGCCCGCCAGGCCGCCGGCCTCGACGTGACGGCGCTGTCGACCACGCAGACCGCCGCGTTGTCGACGGCCTTCATCAGCGGGTTGAAGAGCAATCAGGTCGCGGCGCTTTCCTCCGACCAGGCGGCGGCTCTTACGAGCGCCCAGATCGGCGCGCTCTCGGCCGTTGCGGTTGCCGGCCTGGAAGCCGAGGATGTCGAGACGTTCTCGACTGACGAGATCGCCGGAATCAAGACGCAGGTCTTCGCGCGGCTCGCCACCGATGCCGTTGCCGCACTCTCCACCGCGCAGGTCCGTGCGCTGACGACCGCGCAGGTCGCGGCGCTCTCGACCGGCCAGCTGGCCGCGCTTTCCTCCGAGCAGGTCGGCGCACTGACGACCGTGCAGGTCGGCGCGCTTGCCATACGCCAGGCCGCAGGCCTCGACGTGACGGCCCTTTCGACCGCCCAGACCGCTGCCCTGTCGACGACCTTCATCGCCGCGCTGAAGGGCGATCAGGTTGCCGCATTCTCCACCGAGCAGGCCTCCGCTCTCGGGACGGGGCAGGTCGCGGCGCTCTCGGCCGCCGGCGTTACGGGCCTTGCGGCCGCGGATATCGAGACGTTCACGGCCGACGAGGTTGCCCGGATCGCCACGCGGGCGATCGTCTGGCTTGCGACCGATGCCGTCGCGGCCCTTTCCACCGCGCAGGTCGCCGCCCTGACGTCCGATCAGATCGCGGTGCTCAAGCCCGCCCAGCTCGCCGTCCTCAACTCCGACCAGTTCGGTGCGCTGACGACGACGCAGATCGGCGCGCTGAATGCACGCCAGGCGTCGGGCCTCGATTTGAGCGCGCTGTCGACGGCCCAGACCGCGGCACTTTCCACGGCCTTCATCGCCGCGTTGAAGAGCGACCAGATCGCCGCCCTTTCGTCCGACCAGACGGCTGCCCTGACGAGCGGGCAGGTGGCGGCGCTTTCGGTCTCCGGCGTCTCCGGCCTCGAGGCCGAGGATATCCAGACGTTCACGACGAGCGAGATCGCGCAGATCGGTTCGCGGACGATTGCCCGCCTGTCCACCAGCGTCATCGCCGCATTGACGAGCAGCCAGATCGGGGCCCTGACGACGGGCCAGGTGGCATCGCTGTCTTCCGAGCAGATCGCGGCCCTGTCTTCCGAGCAGATCGATATCCTGAACTCCGCGCAGATCGGCGCGCTGAGCAGCCGGCAGATCGCGGCGATGCTGCTGGAGGATATCCAGACCTTCAAGACGGACGAGATCGCGGCGATCGGCACCCGGGCCATCAGGGGGCTGACCACGCAGCAGGTCGCCGGCCTGAGCTCGGAACAGCTCGACAGCTTCACGACGGCGCAGGCGCAGGCGATGACCGTCGCGCAGGTGAACGCGGTGGTCGCCGCCTACGCCGAATTCGAGGGTCTTTGACGCGAAAGGGGCGGGCGCGCGGCCCGGCCGAAAACCCTATGCGAACCTTTCACGGGCGTCCGTCATCTCCAGCGGGCGCCCGTTAATCATTAATACTCGCCCCATGTAGTCTATCTGCGCGCCTCTGCTTGAGGTTTTCTGCCTATGCTGGCCTGCGGGCTTGATTCCGGACAATTCGGGACAGACGTTTGAGCCACCGTTAACCCAAAATTAAAGGCTGGAGGATAATCTCCGGTTGAACGCGAAATTCCCTCGCGAATCCAGGGCCTGAAGATGCATTCGGGCCCCTGCCGGCAAGCCGGCTCCAGGTGGGGGACAATTGCTTTCGAGGGCGTGGGGATCAGAGACATTCGTTGCTCTGGGTGCATGATGCCATTCCGCTGTGCTGGCTCGCGCGAGCCATGTTTCACCTAGCACAAACGCCGGCCAAGGGCGGTGCCGGGCCTGCCGATGCCGATAAGGGCATGCGCAGCGTCGGCGGCCTCGTATCATGCGCAAGGATTTCGACATCCTCGCCGTGAAACCTCCTGGATTACCGGACGTGCGACAGGTGATTGCGTCTGCCAACTTCAATCTTGGGGTAAATCCATGTCTCTCACTTCGTTTGTTTCCGGCCTGTCTGCAACGCAGGTCAAGGGCCTCTCCACCACGAACGTCGCGGCACTCGACACCGCTGCCGTCGGCGCGCTGAAGTCCGAAGCCGTTGCCGCACTTTCCTCCAGCCAGCTTGCGGTCATCGCCGACGATGAAATCGAATCGCTGAAGCTGAGCAGCCTGTCGACTGCCGCTCTTGCAGGCCTGACGCTCGGCCAGTTCCAGCAGATCAACACGTCCGCCACGGCCTCCCTCACCGATGCCCAGGTCTCCGGCCTTTCGACCGGCCTGGTCAGCCAGCTCGTAACGGCCGACCTCGACGCGCTCGATGCGTCCCAGGTCAAGGCCCTGACGTCCAAGCAGCTCGCCGCGCTCAACGCAACGCAGCTCAGCGCAACCTCCATCGTCAACCTCGACGCTGCACAGGTCGGCAAGCTGAGCGGCGCCCAGATCACGTCCCTCGACGATGCGGCCGCTGCCGCCCTTACCGCCACCCAGCTCGCCGGCATGAGCTCGGACGGCGTCGCCGGCCTTGAAGCCGCTGACATCACCGCCCTCTTCGCCGGTGCATCGTCGAAGATCGCCGCGCTCTCCACCAAGGCCCTCGCCGGCCTGGACGGCACCGATATCGCAGCACTCGACGCCGACGGCGGCGCCAAGCTGACGACGGACCAGATCAAGGCGCTCAGCTCCGTACAGGTTGCTGCGCTGACCAGCGACGAAGTCGGTAGCTGGACCTCCGATCAGGTTGCGGCCCTGGCCTCCAAGCAGATCCAGTCCCTGAGCATCGCCGCCCTCAGCTCGACGCAGCAGGGCTTCCTGACCGCGGGCCAGATCAGCGCTCTCAACTCGACGCAGATCGCCGCCATCGACGACGGCGCCCTGGATGCCTGGACGACCGCACAGCTCGGCGCCATCAGCTCCACCGGCGTTGCAGGCCTGTCCACCGACAACGTCGCCGCGCTCGACGCAACCCAGGTCAACGCCCTCAACTCGAAGGCCTTCGCCGCTCTCGACGCGACCCAGATGGGCAAGCTCGACGCGGCTGTCTTCAGCGGCCTCAGCTCCGACCTCGTCAAGGTACTGTCGACCGACAAGATCGCCGGCCTGACGAGCGACCAGGTCACCGCCATGGGCACGGCGCAGGTTGGCGCCATGTCCTCGGCCCAGATCGCGGCTCTCGACAATGGTGACCTCGCCCTCTTCAGCGCGGGCGAATTCGCTGCCATCTCCGACGCCGCTCTCAAGGGCCTCGAGGAAGACGACCTGATGCACATGACCGATGCCCAGCTCGACGAGCTGACGTCGGCCCGCGAATCGCTCTTCTCGCAGGACCAGACCAACTGGATCATCGCCGCCTACACGGAAACGACCAACGCACAGTAATTGACGGAAACGGTCGGCACGGCCTCGGCCGTGCCGCATCCTCCACCGCGATACGGGAAACGGGCGGCGCTCTTGCGCCGCCCGTTTTCGTTCATGGGTCCATGACAGCCAGCCCCGCACAAGCCAGACGGGCAATAAGCGCAGGGTGTTTCACTGCGCCTGCAATTGCGTTTCCGCGGCCGTTTGTCGGAGGATGACATGAACGTAAAGACCACTGTGGCTGCGGACCCGGCATCGCCCATCGTCAATGTGTTCCAGCGCGCGCGCAGCCAGAAACTGTCCCTGGCCGAGCTCATGCAATCCGCCGAGGCTCTGACGGGCGCGGGGCTGCTGGCGCAGGCGATCGACCTCTACAAGACCTGGATCGCCTTCAACGAAAGCAATCCGCTCGTCCACATGGCCGCGTTCAACTATGCCGTGGCGCTTCGCCAGGCGGGCGATGTCGTCGGCACGATCCATGCGCTGCAGGCCTGCCTGAGGATGGATCCGACCTTCGGCCCCGCCCATATCAATCTCGGCCGCGCCTTCGAGGATGGCGGCCAGATCGACCAGGCCGTGCGCCAGTGGCTGTCCTTCGTCGAGGCGACGAAGGAGATCACGCCCGAAAGGCTCGGGCATCGCCTGATGAGCCTCCAGCATACCGGGCGCGTGCTGGAGAATGCCGGCCGGCTGGAGGAGGCGGAAGCCATCCTGTGGCAGGCGATCGAGCTGCAGCCCATGAAGCCCGAGGCGGCGCAGCACTGGCTGTCGATCCGCCAGCACCAGTGCAAGTGGCCGATCATGACGCCGTCGAGCCATGTCACCGCGCGCCAGCTCGTCGACGCGCAGTCGCCGCTGACGCTCGGCTGCTATGCGGACGATCCGATCTTCCAGCTCGCGAGGGCTTACCGCTACAACAAGACGCTGGTCGGCCGTCCCGACATCAGCGTCGTGCCGCGCAAGCCCGCCCGCAGCAAGTCGGGCAGCGGCCAGCGCCTTCGCGTCGGCTACGTCTCCTCGGACCTGCGCCAGCACGCGGTCGGCTTCGCCCTCAGCGAGGTCCTGGAACTGCACGACAAGAAGAGCGTCGAGGTCTTCGCCTATTATTGCGGTGACCCCGCGCCCAACGATCAGACGCAGGCGCGCATCAAGGCCGCCGTGGATTGCTGGCGCGATATCGCGGCGATCAGCGATGCCGAAGCGGCCAGATTGATCAGCGACGACGAGATCGACGTCCTCGTCGACGTCAACGGCTATACCAAGCACGCGCGCACGGCGATCTTCGCCTATCGTCCGGCGCCGGTCATCGTCAATTTCTGCGGCTATCCGGGCTCCATGGCGAGCCCCTACCACCAGTACATGATCACCGACGGCTATATCATCCCGCCGGAAAACGAGATCTACTATACCGAGAAAGTCCTGCGCATCGCCTGCAGCCAGCCCGTCGACCGAAAGCGCGAGATCGCCGCGCGGCCGACGCGGGCCGAGGCGGGCCTGCCGGAGGACGCCTTCGTCTATGCCTGCTTCAACGGCATGCAGAAGATCACCGAGGAGTGTTTCACGCGCTGGCTCGCCATCCTGGCGGCCACGCCCGGCAGCGTGCTCTGGCTGCTCGGCGAGAACGACACCGCCAGCCGGAACCTGCGCCAGAAGGCGGAGCAGGCGGGCGTCGCCCCCGAGCGCATCATCTTCGCGCCCAAGATCCCCAATCCGCGGCACCTTGCCCGCATCGCGCTCGCCGACCTGTTCCTCGACACGTTCCCCTACGGCGCGCATTCGACGGGCGCCGACGCGATCGGCATGGGCCTGCCGGTCCTGACCGTTCCCGGCAAGACGTTCCCGGCGCGCTTCTGCGCCAGCATCGTCGCCGCCGCCGGCATCGCGGACCTGATCTGCGCCTCGCCGGAGGACTATGTCGAGCGCGCCATTACGCTCGCGAAAGACCGCAAGCGCCTCGACGCAGTCTGCGAGACGCTCGCGCGGAACCGCGACACCTGCGTCCTGCGGGACATGCCGGGGCTTGCCCGCCGGCTCGAGGAGCTCTTCTGGCAGATGCAGGAAGAAGCCGAGCGCGGCGAGACGCCCGTGCCGGACCTGCGCAACCTCGACGTCTATTACGAGATCGGCGCCGAGCTGGTCCAGGAGAACCCCGCATTCGAGAGCGAGGAGGCCTATCGCCGTCGCTATCTCGAGAAGCTGGCGCAGTGGGACGCGTTCTCGCCGCTGCCGCACGACACCCGCCTCTGGCCGGCCTGAGGATCGACGCATGGCCAGATCTGGCCATGCGAAATTTACGCTTTCTTCATTTCTATTTATGAAGCGTTAACGGCGTTAACCATTTGTTAACCATTCGCCGTTAACCAGTTGTTAAGAACGATGGATCGGCGCCAGGGCAAATGCGCGCCGAATGCATGAAGCCCCTGTCGTTGCCGGTCCCCGCCTCACTCCGGCCTGTCCCCGACACTTCTTTCCAGGGCAAGTGCCAATGACCAGCATATTGACCAACTCCGCCGCCATGGCGGCGCTGCAGACCCTTCGTTCCATCGACAAGGGCCTGGAGACCACCCAGGCACGCGTTTCCTCCGGCCTTCGCGTCGAGACCGCGGCCGACAATGCCGCCTACTGGTCTATCGCGACCACCATGCGCTCCGACAACCGCGCCATCTCCACGGTGCAGGACGCCCTCGGCCTCGGCGCCGCCAAGATCGACACCGCCTATGCCGGTCTGGAATCCGCCATCGAGGTCGTCACGGAAATCCGCGCCAAGCTCGTCGCCGCGACCGAAGAGGGCGTCGACAAGGCGAAGATCCAGGAAGAGATCACCCAGCTCCAGTCGCAGCTCGTCAGCATCGCCGAAGGCGCCTCCTTCTCCGGCGAGAACTGGCTGCAGGCCGACCTGACGGCGGCCAGCGGCTCGGTGACGAAGAGCGTCGTCGCCTCCTTCGTCCGCAACGCCTCGGGCACCGTTTCCGTCAAGACGGTGGACTATCTGCTCGACGGCTCGACCGTTCTCTTCGACCAGGGCGGCAATCTCGGCATCCTCGACAAGACGTCCGTGATCGAAGGTCCCGCCGTCACGCTCAACATCAACGAGGGCGGCGTCTTCACCGAGCACACCGTCGCCGCGTTCACGACCGACGAAGTGATTGCCGCCGGTGCCGGCGCCTCCACTTTCGACGGCAGCTATGCCACCGACGGCTCGAACAACTACGTCAAGGTCGCCGACGACACCTGGGTCCTCGCCGTCAACCAGACCACCGTTCCCAGCCAGGAAGTCGCCTACGAGGATTCGAGCAACAACCTGTGGGCCGTCGACACGACCAACACCGTGTCGGCCACGACATCGTCCGTCGAGTCGCTGTCGATCAGCAACAGCACGACGGCCGCCCAGCTCGACGGTCTCCTCAAGATGGTGGATACGGCGCTGGAGACGATGACCAGCACCGCGGCCGACCTCGGCGCGATCTCCACCCGCATCGACATGCAGGAAAGCTTCGTCGCCACGCTCAACGACGTGATCGATAAGGGCATCGGCCGTCTCGTCGATGCCGACATGAACGAGGAATCGACGCGCCTTAAGGCCCTGCAGACCCAGCAGCAGCTCGGCATCCAGTCCCTCTCGATCGCCAATTCCAGCGCCGAGAACATCCTCCAGCTCTTCCGTCAGTAAGGGCGGGCGCTTCACGAATCCCCCCGGCCGAAGGTCAACGGCTGGGCGGGCGGTTGGGCCGCGCGATTGCCCTGGCGCGGCCCAACACCCTCCATCTTCATCCTCGCACAAGTTTGAACGCCTAGGTTCGACGGCACGATCAGGAAGATCGCGCGCGTTTTCCTTCATGAAGGCGCGGTGTCCGGGGAGACAGGTCAGCGGTGTTGTCAGGTTCCAGTGTTATCAAGAGCGAACGTCGAAGCGGCCCGCGGGTTTCCCGCCGGGCCTCGTTTGCGTTCGTCCGGCACGCGTTTCGGCCGGGAGGCGCGGCATGAGCGCCCAACTCGCCCGCTACCTCAAGGATTTCGGCGCCCCTGCGCGCGCCAAGGCCCCGGCCTTCCAGCCTTCGCCCGCCTTCGGCCTCGATGAGCCGGATGCCGGAATGGGCGAGCCCTTCGCCATGCCCGCCGCGCTGCCGCCCGTCGATATCGAGGCCGAGCGCGCCGAAGCCCATGCCGCGGGGCGCGCCGAGGCCGAAGCCGAGCTCGTCGCCCGGCACGAGGCGGAGATCGCCAGCCTCAAGGAGGCGCAGCGCGCCGAGGCCGAGGCGTTGCGGGCGCGCTACGAGCAGGATTATGCCGCAGCGCTCGCCGAGCGCTTTTCGACGCTCTCCTTCGAGGTCGGCGAGCTCGTCGCCGCGCAGGTCGCCCATGTGCTCGCCCCGGTCATGAACGAGGTCCTTACCAAGGGCGCCGTCGCCGACCTTGCGCGCATGGTCGCCGAAGGCCTTCCCGAAGGCGAGGGGCTGACGATCACGGTGAAGGGGCCGGCAAACCTCTTCGAGCAGTTGAAGTCGCATTTCGGAGAGGCCGCGCCGGTCTTCCGCCATGTCGAAATGCAGGATGTCGATCTGACGGTGGAATTCGGCGACACCGTCCTGGTAACGCGGATGGCGGCCTGGGCTGACACCGTGCGCAAGGTGCTTGGATGAGCGAAGGCGAAAATCACCACCACGGCAAGAACGAGATCATTATCGTCAAGCGCCACGGCGACCACGACGGCGATCACCATGCCGCCGCCTGGAAGATCGCCTATGCCGACTTCATGACGGCGATGATGGCGTTCTTCCTCGTGATGTGGCTCGTCAACGCCGCCAACGAGGAGACCAAGGCCTCCGTCGCCTCCTACTTCAACCCGATCAAGCTCACCGACGACAAACCGGCGGAAAAATCCGTGAAGAAGCCGGCCAACAGCGCGGAGGGCGAAGCCACCCAGGACAAGTCCAAGGAACAGGGCCAGCAGCAGGAAAGCGGCAACGGCGCGGAAAAGGGCAAGGACGAGAACACCACGGCCGGCGAGGAAACCCAGTATTCGCAGGCCGATTTCTTCGAGAACCCCTATTCGGTCCTCTCCGAGATCGCGCAGGAAGTCGGCCAGCAGGCCAATGTCAGCGCCAAGGGCGAGGGGGGCGCGGCCAATTCCGGCCCGGCGACCGGCGCCAATGGCGGTGAAGCCTATCGCGACCCCTTCGACCCCGATTTCTGGACGCAGCAGGTCGAGATATCTCAGGCGACCGATGCCGGCAGCGAGGCGGCGGCGAAGGACGGCAAGCCCGCCGAGCAGCAACAGCAGATGGCCGCCGTCGACGCCGACCGCACGGTCGAGGACGCGCTGAAGGAGGCCGACAGCGAGGAAGCGGCGAAGAAGGCCGAAGAAGCGAAGGCCGAAGCCGACAAGGCCGCGGCCGCCGACGCCAAGGACAAGGCGGAAGACGCCAAGGCCGAGGAGGAAAAGAAGGCCGACGACCTGAAGCAGCAGATCGCCAGGGAGATCGGCTCGCTCGGCAAGCTTGCCGAGGGCCTCACCGTCACGCCCGCCGAGGGCGGGCTTCTGGTAAGCCTCACCGACCAGCTCGACACGCCCATGTTCAACATCGGCTCGGCCGTTCCGCGCAAGGAAATGGTGCTGGCCATGGAGAAGATCGGCAAGATCCTCGAAGGCCGGCCCGGCGCGGTCGCCATTCGCGGCCATACGGACGGACGGCCCTTCGCCGGCGGCAAGAACGACAACTGGCGCCTGTCGATGGACCGCGCGCAGAGCGCCTACTACATGCTCGTGCGCGGCGGCCTCGAGGAAAAGCGCGTCAGCCAGGTCTCGGGCTTCGCCGACCGCCGCCTGAAGGTTCCGGACGATCCGATGGCCGATGCCAACCGCCGCATCGAAATCCTCATCCAGGCCGAAGGCGGGTGATGCGATGGGCCTCCTGCGTCGCCTCCTCCTGACGGGTACGGTTTTCGGCGCGGCGCTCTGCGCCGGCGCGGCCGCACGCGCCCAGGCGCCGGACGACCTTGCGCCCTACAAGATGATCCGCTCGCTGCAATATGTGCAGGACACGGTGGTGCTCGGCGACCATTCGGCCATGGAGATGCAGCGCTTCCTGCTCGGCACGATCGACGAGCGGCTGCGCACGGCGGACCCTTCGATCTTCGACGACCCGCGCAACGTGGACGCGGCGCTCGTCTATGCCATGAGCGGCGGCAATCCCCAGACGCTGGAATACCTGATCCGCAAGGATGTCGCGGGGCATTTCGATTCCCGTCTCACCGATGCGCTGCGCGGCTATCTGAGCGGGCGTGGCAACCAGAGCGTGAAGTCGCTGGCGGAGATCTTCCCTGAATACAAGCGCTCGCGCGTCGGGCCATACCTCGCGCTCGTCTCGGCCAATTCGGTGATCCGCAAGGATCCGAAGCTGGCGCTCGATTATTTCGACTGGGCGCGGCTCGTCGCGCCGGGCACGATCGTCGAGGAGGCGGCGCTGCGCCGTTCCATCTATGTCGCGACCGAGGCCGGCTGGATCGACAAGAGCATGGCCTATGCCAACCGCTATGCGCGGCGCTACCTGCGCTCGCCCTATGCCAGCCAGTTCGCCGACCTCTTCGTGAAGCTCGCGGTCGACCATTTCGACGAGATCAAGGAAGAGGACATCCTCGAGATCCTCTCCTTCATGGACGTGCCGCGCCAGCGCGAGGTCTATCTGCGCATGGCGCGCCTTGCGGCGATATCGGGCAAGAACAAGCTCGCCTCGCTTGCTGCCGAGCGCGCCCAGATCCTGTCGGGCGACGGCGAAAGCGTGCCGAAGGTGCTTGCCGACCTCTATTCGGGCCTCGCCTCGGTGCCGTCCAACGACGTCGCCTCGGCCATGGAATCGATCATCGCCATTCCGGACGAGAAGCTGTCGGCCAAGGATCGGGCGCTGAAGGCGGCCGCCAAGGCGGTGGCGGAAGAGGTTTTGCGCGCGCCCGCGGAGGCGAAGCCGGAGGAGACTGCCCGCAAGAGCGCAGAGGTAGCGCCAGCCGCGGCCGAGGACGCCTCCTACGAGGGGCTGAGCGAGGCGGAGGCGGCGGATCGCGCGATGGACCCGCAGGCCGGGGCGGCGGATACGCCCGTCGCGCTCGACGCGGCGCCGGACAAGGAAAAGAAAAAGCAGGAACAGAATGCGGCGGCGGGCATCGACCCGGCCTTCGATACATTCGTATCGGGCGGCCGGTCCAAGCTCGACGAAATCGACGCGCTCTTGAAAGGAGAAGGCAGTTGAGCACCATCGACAGCGGGGTTCTGGGCATCGTCCAGGGGCATGCATCGGCGAAGGGCAAGGCCGGGCAGGGCAAGGGCGAGGGCATGTCCGAAAAGGGCGATTTCGCCACCACCATCGCCAATCTCCAGGGGCGCGAAGGCGACGAGGGCCGCAAGGGCGGGCGGATTTCGATTTCCGCGACGGCCCACGGCGGGAAGGCCGAGCAGGCGGGCGGCACGCGCGGAAAATCCGCGCTCGCCGACATGGCGGCGCTTACCGAGGCCTTCCGCAAGGCGGGCGAAGAGCCGGAAGGTGAGGCGGCAGCGGCGCAGGCCGCCGCTGCCGAGCATGTCGGCCACAAGGAAACCGCCGAGAAGCACAAGTCCGCGAAGAAGGCCGGGGAGGCTGCCGACGACGATGCCGGGGATGCGGGGGACAAGCCCGCGGCGCGCACCGAGGTCGGCAACCTGCTGGACATGCTCGCGGCGCCCGCCGTCCTGCCGCATGCTGTCGGCAGCGCCGGCGGCAAGGCTGCCGTGCACGGCGTTTCCGACGTGAAGGCCGAGGCCGGCGGCAAGACGTCCGGCAAGGTCGCTGCGGAAACGGATACGGGAACCGAGACCGGCAGCGCCGAGGATGCGGCGGAGGGCACGGACCTTCCGAAAACCGGCACCGACCGGCTTTTCCGCCTCATGCGGGCGGACGGCAAGGGCCGCAGCCTCGACATGAACATTTCCGGCAATGGCGAGCGGACTTCGGTGCGCGATGCCAATCCGACCGGGCCGAAGGGCGAGGCGGTGGCCGTCCTCGACGCGCGCCGCTATATCGGCCTTGCGCAGACCGGCAACGCTTCGGCGGTGACCGCGGCCATCACGCAGGATCCGCAATGGGCGGCCTCGCTGAGCGCCACCGGGGGCCTTGCAAACACGGATGCGGCGGCGACCGGCAAGGTCGTCAACACGCTGAAGATCCAGATGCATCCCATCGAGCTCGGCCTCGTGACGGCGACGCTCCACCTGCAGGGCGAGCAGCTCGTCGTGTCGCTGCAGGTGGAGACGGGCGATGCCTATCGCCAGCTCAGCGACGACCAGGATTCCATCGTGCGGGCCCTGCGCGGCCACGGCTTTGCCGTCGACCAGGTGAGCGTGCAGCTCGCCCCGACGGATCGCAGCGCCCAGACCAATGCCCAGGGCCAGCCGCAACAGCAATTCTCCGGCCAGCCGCAGGCCCAGGAGGGCGGCAACGGCCGCCAGGGCGGCGAGGGTGCGTCCGCACGCGAGGGAAGGTCCTATGAAGGCAATACGTCGGAAAACGCTTCTGCCGGCTCTGGCGGGCAGCCTGTGCGCTCTGGCGGCGTCTATCTCTGACGCCAGCGCGTCCACGGGCGCCTGCGAGCGGGAAATCCTCTCGGCGGCGGCCAAGTACGATATCCCGCCCGGCATCCTCTACTCCGTCGGTCTGGCCGAGACCGGCCGGAAGGGATCGCTGCAGCCTTTCGCGCTCAACATCGAGGGCAAGGCCTATTTCGGCCGGAACCGGGAGGAGGCGCTGCAGGCCTTCGAGGCGGCCCGCGCGCGCGGTGCGAAGCTGATCGACCTCGGCTGCATGCAGATCAACCACTACTTCCACGGCGAGCATTTCGCCTCGCCCGCCGAGATGTTCGACCCGCGCCGGAACGTCGACTACGCGGCCTCGTTCCTGGCGCGCCTGCATGCGCGCCACGAGACCTGGACCATGGCCGTCGCGCGCTATCATGCCGGCCCGAACAACGATCCGGCGCAGAAGCAATATGTCTGCCGCGTGATCGCGAACCTGGTGGCGACCGGCTATGGAAGCTGGACGCCGAACGCGAAACAGTTCTGCCGCTGATTCATCCGATAGTTGAAATCTGTCGCCGAAAACGACCTGTGCCGTATTGTGGCAAGAATGCGCCCCATTTTGGAGTGGCAAGGCACGGCGTTAACCTTTGTTAACTTTTCCACCGTAAAATTGTGGCTATCTTCAATTTAGCATACTATATGTAGATCAAATCGGCACGTAATTCTTAATCAACTGTTAATTCCACCCAGTCACTTCCTCTAGTTGCCGGTGATTCGCCCGATTCGTACCACTGCCTGAACGAGGCACCACACTGATTCGGAGGCGGACGAATGATCGTAGTGGTTGATGAGCGCGAGCTCGTTAAAGACGGCTATACTTCTCTTTTTGGTCGCGAGGGCGTGCCCTCGACGGGGTTCGATCCCCGTGAATTCGGCGAGTGGGTGAACACCGCTGCCGATTCCGATATCGACGCGGTCGAGGCGTTCCTGATCGGCCAGGGCCAGCTCTCCATGGATCTGCCGCGGGCGATCCGGGATCGCTCGCAGGCCCCGGTGATCGCGGTCAGCGACACGCCCTCCCTCGAAACCACGCTCGCCTTCTTCGACAGCGGCGTCGACGACGTCGTGAGGAAGCCGGTCCATCCCCGTGAGATCCTTGCCCGCGCGGCCGCCATCCGGCGCCGCCTCAAGGCGCTTGCCAACCACACCGACATCGGCCCGATCCGCGTCTTCTCGGACGGCCGCGACCCGGAAATCTCCGGCGACGTCTTCGCCCTGCCGCGCCGCGAGCGCCGCATCCTGGAATATTTGGTCGCCAACCGCGGCCGCCGGCTCTCCAAGACCCAGATCTTCAACGCGATCTACGGCATCTTCGACGAGGATGTCGAAGAGAACGTCGTCGAAAGCCACATCTCCAAGCTGCGCAAGAAGCTGCGCAAGAAGCTCGGTTTCGACCCGATCGATTCCAAGCGCTTCCTTGGCTACTGCATCGACTGGCAGGGTTGAAAGAAGATTGCCGGCTGGCGGGAGGCGGACCCGGCAGCCAGCTTCACGCAAGGCCCGTCCCATAGGGTCCTGGTACGAGACGAACGGGGAAATGACATGAGCCTCTACGGTACGATGAGAACGGGTGTTTCCGGCATGAATGCGCAGGCCAACCGTCTGAGCACGGTTGCCGACAACATCGCCAACGCGAATACGACGGGCTACAAGAAGGCCTCGACCCAGTTCTCCTCGCTGATCCTGCCGTCGACCGGCGGCGCCTACAATTCGGGCGGCGTCACGACGGACATCCGCTATTCCATTTCCTCGCAGGGCACGTTCACCTACACGACGTCGACGACGGACCTTGCCATCAACGGCAAGGGCTTCTTCATCGTCGAGGGCGCGGACGGCCAGGAATACATGACGCGCGCCGGCGCCTTCACCCCGATGGACGACGGCACGCTGCGCAACAGCGCCGGCTTCACGCTGATGGGCTATCCCTATTCCTCCACGGAAGACCCGACGATCGTCATCAACGGCTTTGCCGGCCTGGAAAAGATCAACCTCGCCTCCGGCGAACTGAACGTGAAGGCATCCGAAAGCGGCTACCTGCACGTCAACCTGCCGTCGAACGAGGCGCATCCCTATTCGAAGGCGACCTCGCTGGTCGCCTATGACAGCCTCGGCAACACCCGCAAGCTCGACTTCACCTATTCGACGACGGCAACGCCCGGCGAGTGGAACCTGAGCGTGACCTATACGGACGATTCCGGCGCCATCCACGACATGCTGAGCCCGACGCCCGACACGGCCATCGTGGCCTCGCCGGCCGCGGCCACGCAGGAGGCGCTCAGCTTCGACACGTCCGGCAAGCTCACCAACCCGACCGACATCAGCACCTTCGGCATGACCATCGGCGGCGGCGAACTCAACGCGCTCAACATCTCCATCGGCGGCGACACCGGCGGCTCGACGCAGCTCGCTTCGGCCTTCGCGGCCAAGGGCGACATCGACGGCATCGGCCCGAGCGGCGTGGCCGGCTACGAGATCAGCGACGACGGCATCGTCTACCTCAAGTACGAGAACGGCGACATGGCGCCGAAATACCGTATCGCCATGGCCAACGTGCAGAGCCCGGACAACCTCAAGCCGCTGCCCGGCAACGTCTATACGCAGAGCCCGGATTCGGGCGTGGTCGTCATGGGGTACGCCGGCAACGGCGGCTACGGCACGATCCTGTCCGGCGCGCTGGAGGATTCCAACGTGGATATCGCCGAGGAACTGACGAGCATGATCGAGTCGCAGCGAAACTACACTGCGAATTCCAAGGTCTTCCAGACCGGCTCCGAACTCATGGAAGTCCTCGTCAACCTCAAGAGATAGGCGGCCTGAAGCCACCGCGTGCATTCGAGAGTTAGGTAGATCCGATGTCGCTTACAGCAGCAATGAAGACTGCTCAGTCCAGCTTCTCCAACGTGGGCCTGCAATCGGCCGTCGCGTCGAAGAACATTGCCAATGCGAGCAACCCGAACTACGCCCGCCGCGCGGCGGTCCTCGCCACCGCGTCTTCCGGCGCCACGGTGGTGGAAACGCAGCGCGCGCAGAACGAGGCGCTGCTGAAGCAGAACCTGCTCTCGATCTCCAAGTCCTCCGGCCAGGACACGCTGCTCTCCGGCCTCACGCAGATGAAGATGATGCTCGGCGGGGAGGATTACGAGCTCTCGCCGTCGACCTATCTCGCCAAGCTGCGCGACAACCTCCAGACCTTCGCCGACAAGCCGAACGAGGTCTCGCTGGCCGAGACCGTCGTGTCGGATGCCGTCGACGTCGCGAACTCGCTGAACAGCACCTCGCTCGCCCTCCAGAAGGCGCGCGCGGAAGCGGATGCGGATATCGATACCTCGGTGACGGAGCTCAACCGCCTCCTCTCCGAATTCCAGACCTACAACGACAAGGTCCGGCAGGGCACGGCCGCCGGCACCGACGTCAACGACGCGCTCGACCAGCGCGACAAGCTGCTGACCGACATCTCCTCGATCATCGGCGTGACGACGGTCACCCGCACGAACAACGACCTGGCGCTCTACACCAGCGACGGCACGGTGCTGTTCGAGACGGTGCCGCGCGCGGTCAGCTTCCAGCCGACGACCACCTATACGGCGACGGTCGAGGGCAACCAGATCCTCATCGACGGCGTGCCGGTACAGGCGGGCACGGGCGGCAATACCAGCGCACGCGGCTCCCTTCCCGCGCTGCTCCAGCTTCGCGACCATACCGCGCCCACCTTCCAGTCCCAGCTCGACGAGATCTCGCGCGGCCTCATCAACATGTTCTCCGAGAACGGTGACGACGGGCTCTTCGTGCGCAACGGCGTTGCCGTCGGCGACGACCTCACCGTCACCGCGGTCGTCCCCGGCCTTTCGACGGTCATCAAGGTGAACCCGGATGTCATCACCAGCCAGGGCGGCAACGCCATGCTGCTGCGCGACGGCATCAACACCACCTACAACGTCAACGGCGACGCCAGCTTCTCCGACCTGCTGAACAACTACACGACGGCGTTCGAGACCCCGACGACCTTCGCGCCGGAAGCGGCGATCGACACGACGGGCACGATCCTCGCCTTCTCGACCGGATCGGTCGGCTGGCTGGAACAGAACCGTAGCGCAGCGACGACGGCGAGCGACGACAAGAACGCGCTGCTCGGCCGCACGCAGGAAGCGCTCCAGAACGTGACCTCCGTCAGCCTCGACGAGGAACTGTCGCTGCTGCTCGACCTGGAGCAGTCCTACAAGGCTTCCGCGAAGCTGGTTTCGGCGGTCGATGAGATGATCACATCACTTCTACAGGCGGCGGGGTAAGTCATGAAGGCTTCTTTCGTTTCCAACCTGTCTCTCCAGAATACGATGCGCCTGACCGTGGCCAAGGCGCAGAAGGAGATGACGCAGCTTCAGGAGGAGACGGTCACCGGCCGTCACGCGGATGTCGGGGCCGTGCTCGGCGCCAAGACTGCACGCACGCTGAACCTCCACCGCGACCTCCAGCGCATGGAATCGCTGAAGAGCACCAACGCGCTGACGACGCAGCGTCTTGCCGCCTCGCAGGAAGCGCTCGGCCAGATGTCGACGGCGGCGAACGACGCGATGGAAGTGCTGATCGCGCTTTCCGGCATGACCTCGGCCGACCAGCTCGACCTTGCGAAGACGAATCTCGGCAACGCGCTTTCGACCTTCACGGCCGCCGCCAACACCTCCTTCAGCGGCGAATATCTCTTTGCCGGCATCAATTCCGACGTGATGCCGCTCGACGACTACCTGCAGGAAACGCCGCCTTCGGACGCCAAGACCGCCTTTGATGCCGCCTTCCTCGCCCATTTCGGCTTCGATCAGTCGAACCCGAACGTTGCCAACATCACGCCGGCCGACATGCAGGCCTTCATCGGCGATCTCGAAACGAGCTTCATGGGCCCCGACTGGGAGACGAACTGGTCGAACGCCTCCAACGAGAACATGGAAAGCCGGATCAGCGCGGCCGAGACCGTGCAGAGCTCGACCAACACCAATGCCGACGGCATCCGCTATACGGCGCTCGGCCTGGTGATCGGCCACGAGATGCTGGCGCTCGATATTTCCGAGCAGACGCGCAAGACGGTCAGCGATGCGGCGATCGACTATGTGGGCCGGGCCATTGCCGGCGTCGACAGCGAGCGTTCCAAGCTCGGCATCTCCGAATCGCGCGTCACCCAGGCCAATACCTCGCTCGATGCCCAGGTCACCATCCTGAACACGAGCATCACGGACATGGAAGGTATCGACACCTACGAGGCGGCCACGCGTGTGACCACGCTCGAATCGCAGCTGTCGCTCGCCTACACGCTGACGTCGAGGATCCAGAACCTGAGCCTGCTGAACTACCTCTGATGAACCAGAGGGTACGGACACACATGAAGGATGTCTGAATGTACCAGTTTTCATATGCCGAGATCATGGAGGAAGGGGTCGCCGTCTCGAAGGATCGGGAACGGCAGGTCCTCGAGCGGTCGATAGCGCTCCTGAAGGCGGCAATGGAGTCCGACGGCGGCAAGGCCACGGTGGAAGCCGTCTATTTCACCCGCCGGGTCTGGATCCGGTTCATCGAGGATCTCGGCGATCCCGAAAACGAACTCGAAGACGAGCTTCGGGCCAATCTCATCTCGATTGCCATCTGGATTCTCAAGGAGATCGAAAAGATCCGCAAACGCGAATCCACGAATTTCCAGGGCATCATCGACATCACCACCATCATCAAGGATGGCATCAAATGAAAAGTACGCTGCGTATATCGCTGAAGTCCGGTGAGCGCATTTTCGTCAACGGCGCGGTCCTTCGGGTCGATCGCAAGGTCGCGATCGAATTCCTGAACGATGTGACCTTCCTTCTGGAAAACCACGTCCTGCAGCCGGAACAGGCCACCACGCCGCTCCGCCAGCTCTATTTCATCGCGCAGATGTCGCTGATCAACCCGGAAGGCGCCGAGCAGTCGATCGCCATGTTCCGCAAGTCGGTCATCATGCTGCTCACCTGCTTCAAGAACGAGGAGGTGCTGGCCGAGCTGAAGCGCGTCGACGCGCTCGTCACGCAGGGCCGCGCCTTCGAGGCCCTGAAGGCCATCCGCGCCCTTTACCCGATCGAAGATCGCATCCTCAACAACCAGGAATTGACGCCGGCAACGGTCGAACAGATCCGCAGGGAGATCGCACCATGGTAGACGCTGTCGGTTCCACCACCTCTTCAGGCTATATCCCGAGCGTGACGGGCGCCGATGCCGGCACCGATTCCAGCAAGGCAACGCTGAACTACGAGAGCTTCCTGAAGCTGCTCGTGGCGCAGATGAAGAACCAGGATCCCACCGAGCCGATGGACGCCAGCCAGCAGATGGCGCAGCTTGCGACCTTCTCGCAGGTCGAGCAGACCATCAAGACGAACAAGAACCTGGAAAGCCTTCTCCAGCGCACCTCGCTGCAGGAAGCCAATTCCGTCATCGGCCGCACGGTCACCAGCGATGACGGCAAGGTTTCTGGCATCGTCAAGGAAGTCGCGCTATACAATGACGGTATCGTTGCGACGCTTGATTCGGGCGAGAAGATCGTCGTCGGACCCGGCGTAACCGTGAAGTGACCCTATTCCGTGAATGAGGCAGACGCCCTCGATATAGCGCAGGCAGCCATCTGGACGGTCATCGTGGCCTCCGGCCCGGCCGTGCTCGCCGCCATGCTCGTGGGCGTCACCATCGCCTTCATCCAGGCGCTGACGCAGGTGCAGGAAATGACCCTCACCTTCGTCCCGAAGATCCTCGCGATCTTCGTCACCATCGCGATCTCCGCCCCCTTCATTGGCGCCCAGATCTCCATCTTCACCGACCTCGTCTTCTCGCGAATACAAAGCGGCTTCTAGCCCACCCTCGCGCAAGCTTCACCCTGTAGGTCATCGGGTGAAATGGGCGGCGTGCGTGGCGCGCCGCCGCCTCTCATGACGAGACGGGAAGCATTCAGATGGCACAAGTACCGGCAATCAACCTTCCGAAGGTCGGCCTCAAGTTCCGCGATATCGCGTTCGCCGTAGGCATCCTGACGATCCTGTCGATCCTGTTCCTGCCGATCCCGGCCTTCATGATCGACATCGGCCTTGCCTTCTCGATCGCCTTCTCCGTGCTCATCCTCATGGTCGCGCTGTGGATCCAGCGGCCGCTCGACTTCTCGTCCTTTCCGACGGTCCTGCTGATTGCGACCATGGTGCGCCTGTCGCTCAACATCGCGACGACGCGCGTGATCCTGTCGCACGGCAACGAGGGGCACAACGCGGCCGGCGGCGTCATCGCCGGCTTTGCCAGCCTCGTCATGTCCGGCGATTTCGTCATCGGCCTCATCGTCTTCATGATCCTGATCGTGGTGAACTTCATCGTCATCACCAAGGGCGCGACGCGTATCGCGGAAGTGGGCGCCCGCTTCACCCTCGACGCCATCCCCGGCAAGCAGATGTCGATCGACGCCGACCTTTCCGCCGGCCTCATCGACGAGAAGCAGGCGCAGGTGCGCCGCCGCGAGCTGGAAGAGGAAAGCTCCTTCTTCGGCTCGATGGACGGCGCCTCGAAATTCGTGCGGGGCGATGCGATCGCCGGCCTCATCATCACCGCCATCAACGTCTTCGGCGGCATCGTCATCGGCTATTTCCGCCACGGCATGGAGCTTTCGGAAGCCGCCGACGTCTTCGTGAAGCTCTCGGTCGGCGACGGTCTCGTCTCGCAGATCCCCGCCCTTATCGTCTCGCTCGCCGCCGGCCTCATCGTTTCGCGCGGCGGCACGGCCGGCTCCACCGACCAGGCGGTCGTCAACCAGCTTTCCGGCTATCCGCGCGCGCTTCTCGTGGCCGCCGGCCTCATGTTCCTGCTCGCCATCATGCCGGGCCTGCCGCTCATTCCGTTCGCCATGCTCGGCGGCGTCATGGCCTTCGGCAGCTGGGTCATTCCGCGCCGCATCGCCGAGGAAAGCCGCGTCAAGCGCGAGCAGGAGGCCCGCGAGGTCCAGGCCTCGCGCGACCAGGAGAAGGATTCGGTAAAATCCGTGCTGAAGACCGCGGAGATCGAGCTCCTGCTCGGCAAGCAGGTCTCCACGCGCCTTCTCGGCGCGCATCAGGAGCTCGCCTTCCGCGTCGGCAAGATGCGCAAGAAATTCGCCGGGCAGTACGGTTTCGTCGTGCCGGAGATCAAGGTCTCCGACGACATCTCCATTCCAGACAAATCCTACCAGATCCGCATCCACGGCACGACGGTCGCGTCCAACATCGTGCGCGTCGGCGAAGTGCTGGTCGTCACCGGCGGCGGGCGCAAGCCGAGCGTGCCGGGCGACGATATCCGCGAGCCCGCCTTCGGCATGCCGGCCGTCTCGATCCTGGAAACCTTCGCAGACGACCTGCGCCGCGAGGGCTTCCACCCGATCGACAACGTCTCGGTCGTGCTGACGCACCTTTCGGAAGTCATCCGCAACAACCTGCCGCAGCTTCTCTCCTACAAGGACGTGAAGGTGCTGATCGAACGGCTCGACCCGGAATACCGCAAGCTCGCCGACGAGATCTGCTCCTCGCACATGTCCTATTCGGGCCTGCAGGCCGTGCTCAAGCTGCTGCTTGCCGAGCGTGTCTCCATCCGCAACCTGCACCTCATCCTCGAAGCGGTCGCCGAGCTCGCCCCGCATGTGCGCAAGACCGAGCAGATCGTCGAGCATGTGCGCATCCGCATGTCGCAGCAGATCTGCGGCGACCTTGCCGAGAACGGCGTGCTGCCGGTTCTGCGCCTCGGCAACAAGTGGGACATGGTCTTCCACCAGGCGCTCAAGCGCGACTCCAAGGGCGAGATCGTCGAGTTCGACATCGACCCGCGCCAGCTCGAGGAGTTCTCCGAGCAGGCGACCCGGGTTATCCGCGAGTTTCTCGACCGCGGCACGCCGTTTGTGCTGGTCACCTCGCCCGAATCCCGCTCTTATGTGCGCATGATCATCGAGCGCCTCTTCGCCACATTGCCGGTTCTCTCGCATGTCGAGCTTGCCAAGGGCATCGAGATCAAGATTCTCGGCTCCATCTCATGATCACGGATCCCGAAGGCACGGTGCTGGCGCTGTTTGCCGCCTTCTGCCGTGTCGGCGGATGCTTCATGCTGATGCCGGGGTTCTCCTCCGCGCGCATTCCCATGCAGATCCGCCTCTTCGTGTCGGTGGCGGTTTCCATGGCGATCCTGCCGATCATGTGGGACACGATCTACCCGCGCGCCAGCGGCTCGCTCGACGGCTACCTTTCGATGATCGCCTTCGAGACCCTGACCGGCGCGGTGATCGGCCTCATTGCCCGCTACTACGTGCTCGGCCTGCAGTTCGCCGGCACGGTGCTGACCATGATGATGGGCTTCAACGCGCCGCCGACGCCGGACGTCCTTGAGGAGACGGCGGAGAACCAGCTGACGAACCTCCTGTCCTTCTGCGCCCTCATGGTGCTGTTCCTGCTCGATTTCCATCATGTCGTCATGCGGGCGCTGGTCGATTCCTATTCCGTCATGCCGCTCGGCGCCGGCTTCAACCCGCAAAGCGCGCTGATCACGCTCACCGACACGCTGAGCCAGACCTTCATGATCATGCTGCGGCTGGCGAGCCCCTTCATCCTCTACGGCCTCGTCTTCAACGTCACGATCGGCCTCATCAACAAGCTGGCGCCGCAGATCCCGATCTACTTCATCTCGCTGCCCTTCCTCATCATCGGCGGCATGATCCTGCTCTATTTCGGCGTCTCCTCGCTGCTGGAAATATTCACCGCCGGCTTCCTGCCGGTCTTCCGGGGGGAGTAGCATGGCGCAGAGCCGGTCGGAGAAGCTGAAGCGCCTCGTGAGCGTGCAGCGGCACCTGGAGAAGATGGCCGAGATCGACCTCGCCAACACGACGCGCCAGCGCCAGGAGGTGGCCGAGACGATGGACGTGGTGGCCGAGGCCATCGCCTCGCTGGAGCCCGTGCACCGCAGCTTCTCGCGCCACTATTCCGGCCAGTACAGCCGCCTGCAGCAGCAGGACCAGATGCTGGCCAACGTGCAGCAGATGCACGAGATGCGCGTGGTGCGCGAGCGCACCAAGGGCGACCGCATGGAAGAGCACCGGAAGGAAGCCCGCAGCGCCGAGGATCGCGAGGCCGCGGACAATTCCATCTACGATCTCATCGACCAGCACATCGCCTACAAGCAGGACGACGACTGACCGCGAGGCTTGCGCCGGAATGGAAAGCCGAAGGCCCGCCATCACGGCTTCGTCATCGGCCACCAGCCTCCCGTAAGGTTGAGCAGCGATAGTCGCATCAGGACGATGACGAGGTTTGCCGAAAGCAGCCGAGGTCCGGAATGGTCATGAGGCCGGCAGACCGTCATGAAGACGGGCGCGGCATTTGCGGAACCACCCGAAAGGCTCTGAGACGTGGCAATTTCTCCCCCCAGCGACCTGGTGCTCGATGTCGTGCGCGCCGCCGACCCGGCGCAGGTTCAGGAAGCGCAAGCCAAGCTGAAATCGAACCGCGCCGCCTTCGAGGCCAACAGCCTCGCCGAGGCCGGCGCCGGCTTCCAGGCCGCCGTCGGCATTCTCAACCGCGATACGGCGGCAAGCCATGCCGCGGCGAGTTCCGGCAGCGTCACCGCCGTCGGCGCGAAGGCCGTTCCGGAGCACCTGCGCAAATTCGAATCCATGGTGCTGCAGAATTTCGTTAAGTCGATGATGCCGACCGAGAGCGAGGAGCTCTACGGCAAGGGCACGGCCGGCGAGATGTGGCGCGGCATGATGGCCGACCAGCTCGGCGAGGCGCTTGCCAAGGGCGGCGGCATCGGCATCGCCGAAAGCCTCGCCGGCAAGAGCGGCATCACCACCAATCCGAGGGACCGGGATACCGACCGCGTCGCCGCCGGCATGGTCGAGACGCTGCAGCGGCAGGCCTTCGCGGACCTCATCCCGTCCGTCAAGGAAGACGACAAGAAAAAAGCATAAGCGGAGAACGATAAGATGGAACAGGCGAACAACGAACTGCGGATCCGCACCGTGCTCGGCCGGCTGGAAACGATCATCGACAACGAGAACGACAATATCGGTCGCGACCCCCAGTTCGACCTGCCGACCTCGAATGCCCACAAGAGCCGCTGCCTCTACGAGCTTGCCATGCTGACGCGCGACGTGCGCCCCGACGAGGTGCCGCCGACCTTCTCCGTCCAGCTCGGCCGGGTGCGCGAGAAGCTCGCCACCAACGCCCAGCGCGTCTCGGCGCATCTGGAGGCCGTGCGGGAGGTCGTCACCATCCTCAAGAACGCCGTGCAGGACCTTGAGGCGGACGGCACCTATTCGCAGGAGCAGTTCCGCATGGGTTACGGCACATGATCAAGCTCGTCGGCACCGGCGTCTGGATTCTCCTGATCACGCTCGCCTCCGTCTATTTCTCGCTGAAGATGGCCTCGGCCCCCAAGGTCGATACCGCCGCGGCTGAGCGCGAGGCGGCGATGGAATTCGTCAGCGGCTATACGACGACCGTGCCGGTGATCGGGGAAGGGGGCGTCAACGGCTACCTCCTCACCAAGCTCGCCTACAAGGCCAACAAGGAACTGGCGGCCAAGCAGGTCGTGCCGCTGCCGGAGCTGATCACCGACGAGCTCTACACGCTTCTCGTCGGCAAGAAGATGATCGATATCGCCGATGTCGGCAGCTTCGACCTCGAAGCCTTCCGGGGCGTCGTCAAGGAGGGGCTGAACCGCCGCTTCGGCGCGAATGTCATCGACGAGGTCTATGTCGAGCAGATCGACTATCTGACTACCGCCTCCGTGGAGGACCCGGCCCCCAAGCGCGGCGTCACGCTGCTGAAGGGCGAGGTTCCCGCACAGAAGACCGAGGGCAAGAGCGGCGGGCATTGAGGCCGGCCAGGCATCGATGACAGGGATGGGCCGGCTGCCTAGTGCAGGCCGGCCTTTGCCGTTCTGGAGGAGAGCTTCCGGCAGAAGGCATGATAGAGGAGAACCGTGTCGGCGCCGTATCGGCGAAGCCGGCGCGCGGGATCGCTCATGAAGCGGTGCAGCCGGCTGTGACGCGGCTTTTCGAGGCCGTGCGGCGCATTGGCCGCCTCTTCCAGCAGGGTCTCGAACAGGCCGCCGGCGCTGAGCACGAGCCGCGCATGGCCGGGGCCGACATGCCGGTCGATCCATTTCTCCTGCGCCGGCTCGTCCATCGCCACCAGCAGGATATCCGCCTCCGCCGCCCGCACCCGGTCCATGACCAGGTCGGATTGTGCGGGATCGAAGGCGCTGTCGGCGACCAGCAGGAAGGTGTGCCAGGGCGCATGCCGGCGCAGCCGCTCCGTCGCCCGCATCAGCGCGGCCTGCTGCCCGCCGATGAGCGCGACGCGCATCGGCCTTTCGATATAGGTGAGGAGCGCCGGGACGAAATCCGCGGCGGTGAGCTTTGCCGGAAAACCCCGGCCGTGAAGCAGCAGCGAGGCGGCATCGACGCCCTTGCCGTCCGGCAGCACGATCTGGCGTTCTAGCACGGCCCTGTAGTCGGCGTCGCGCCGCATCCGGTTCGCCTTGTCCGCATCGAGAAAGGCGATGACGCTCTGGCCGAACGGCCGTTCGGCCGCCTCCGCGGCGAAGGCGAAGAGATCCGCCCAGCCGAGATCGCAGACCGCAAGTCCGAGGATATCGCGGTGCGAGCCGAGCGTGCTGCCCGAAACGAGATTCGGCAGGGCGCTGCGCGCACGCCGAACGGTGCGGGCCTTCACGGTGCGGCGCGGAACGCCGGCAGGATACAACAGGTCGGGCTTCATGCTTTTCCCAGGAAGCTGGTGCGTTGCCTGCGGTGTAGCAACTCGGCTTGAAAGGCCGCTTAAGGAAACCCTGAAAATGCCGGCGCCGGAATTCATCCCTTGCTAACCTTTACGCCAATGGTTTGATATGGCTTGAATATTTCCAATCTTCCGGGTTTTCGCACCGGCAGGAATCTGCAGGCTGCTCCAGAAAAGGACGCCGGCCGGCCGGAAAGGCATGCGGCGTTCTTTCCGCCGCGCAAGGCTTGAATTTATCCGTTTTGGACAGCATAGGGCGTTGGGAGGCCATTGCGCCATTCCGCCCGCCGCTAGAGTGGCCGCAATTCATTCGGGGAGACAAACGTGACCACCATTATCGATGGGAAGCAGGTTGCCGCTTCCGTGATTGACGCCGTGAAGTCCGCCACCGCCGCGCTGGAGAAGGACGCGGGCCTGAAGCCCGGCCTTGCCGTCGTCATCGTCGGCAACGATCCGGCAAGCCATGCCTATGTCTCCTCCAAGAGCCGCATGGCCAAGGAATGCGGCTTCAACTCCGTCCAGCACACGCTGCCGGAGGAAACGACGCAGGAAGAGCTTGCCCGTCTGGTCCAGACGCTGAACGCCGACGAGACCATCCACGGCATCCTCGTCCAGCTTCCGCTGCCCAGGCACCTGAATTCCGAGCCGATCATCCAGTCGATCCGGCCCGAGAAGGACGTCGACGGCCTGCATGTCGTCAATGCCGGCAAGGTGGCGACGGGCGATCTCGACGGCGGTCTCGTCTCCTGCACGCCGGCCGGCGCCATGGTCTTCGTGCGGCGCACGCACGGCGAGGACCTTTCCGGCCTCAACGCCGTGGTGATCGGCCGCTCCAACCTCTTCGGCAAGCCGATGTCGGCCCTGCTGCTCGCCGCCAACGCGACGGTGACGACGGCCCATTCGCGCACGAAGGACCTCGCCGCCGTCTGCCGCAACGCCGATATCCTCGTCGCCGCCGTCGGCCGGCCGGAAATGGTCAAGGCGGACTGGGTCAAGCCCGGCGCGACCGTCATCGACGTCGGCATCAACCGCGTTCCCGCGCCGGAAAAGGGCGAGGGCAAGTCCCGCCTCGTCGGCGACGTCGCCTTCGACGAATGCGCCAGGGTCGCCGGCGTCATCACCCCGGTCCCCGGCGGCGTCGGCCCCATGACGATCGCCATGCTGATGGCCAACACGGTGATCGCCGCCTACCGCAAGGCCGGCAGGACGCCGCCGAAGTTCTGATCGGTTGTGGGGGCGGGGACAGCAGGGCATCGCGACGCCGGCCTCCTGCTGTGACCGCCGCCGACCTCCTTTGTCACCTGGCGATGCGCCCCCTGCCGCCTCCCCGCCGCCGTCCTCTTGCCATCCCTCCGTCGTCGCCCTCTTGACACCTCTCGGTCGTCATGGTCGGGCTTGACCCGACCATCCACGCCGCGGGTGTCGCGGTGGATCCTCGGGTCAAGCCCGAGGATGACGGAGGGAGAGGTGGGGGCTTCCCGTCCAATAGCGCTCAACGCTCGGCGCTTGGCGGAACAGACACTCCGGAACGTGCCCTTACTTCCCCGCCGGTGCCGGTCCGGTCGAGGCGCGTACGATGAGGTCGGCTTTCCATAATTCCTGCTGCGGCAGCGCTTCGAGCCGCAGGATATCGGCGATGAGGCGGCGGGCGATGCGCTGGCCGGCGGCGCGCAGCGACGAGCGGGTCGTCGTCAGCGGCACGCGGAAATTCTCCGGCTTCAGCATGGGCAGCACGTCGTCATGGGCGATGAGGGAGATGTCGGTGCCGAGCGTCAGCCCCGCCTGGCTGATCGCCCGCACCGCGCCGAGCGCCAGCACCGTGCTGGAACAGAGGACGGCCGTCGGCGGCGTTTCGAGCTGCAGGAAGCGCTCCATCGCCCGGTAGCCGTGCTCGTCCGTCATCTGCGAATGCTCCACGCACTCCTCGCGCAGCGTCAGGCCGTGCTCGGCAAGCGCCCGCTCCGTGCCCTTGCGGCGGCGGATGGCGAAGGTGAGGTGGTCCGGCCCATTGATGAGTGCGAAATGCCGGTGGCCGAGCTGCGCGAGCAGGCGCGCGGCATCGTAGAACGCGCCCGTATTGTCGATGTCGAGATAGGGATAGTCCGTCGGCATGCCCATCGAGCGGCCGTGCACCACGAAGGGCGTCTTCAGCGATTTCAGCATGGCGATGCGCGGGTCCTTCACACGCATGTAGGCAAGGAAGAGCGCGTCGACATTGCCGCTCGCCACCAGCCGCCGGCAGGTCGCCACCTCCTCGTCCGGATGGCTCGGATTGATCACGAAATGAAAGTCGTGCTTGACCGCCTCGTCGCCGAGCCCGGCAAGGAACTCGCCGAAATGCACGTCGGATTCGATGCCGTCGGCCGTCGGCATGACGAGGCCGATGGAGCCCGCCCGGCCGGTCGCAAGGCGCTGCGCTGCGCGGTTCGGGCGATATCCCGTCTCGCGCACCGCCTCGAGCACGCGCTGGCGCGTTTCGGCATTGACCTCCGGATAGCCGTTCAGCGCCCTGCTGACGGTCGTCTGCGAGAGGCCCAGCAATTGCGATAACTGCTTGAGATTCACATGCTTAGCTTTCTAGGAACAGTCGAAGCGCTTTGAATCTTCCGTTCCCTGTCCCGTCATTTCCTTCAAAGCGCTTCGGGCATCTAACATCAGCGAATTCCGCAGGAAAAGCGGATTTGGCCGTTTTGCGCCGCAAAACTACGCTGCATTGCGTCAAAGGCGGCATTTTTGCGGCCAAATGATTTGGGGGTACTTGACGAGTCCGAGCGTGAGGTGTGATGAAAGGAAAACCAAAGCGCTTTGAATTTTTGGCTATTTTAGAGGATGCCCGCCCGGAAGAGGCGGGTTTGCTATGGGAGGCAATCCGGTGAAAAAGACATTGCTGATGACGGCCGCGCTCGCGCTTTTGATGGTGAGCGGCGCTGCCGCCGCCGATCTGAAGTTCAAGCCGGGCGAGGACGCCAAATTCAACTGGCAGAGTTTCGAGGATTTCAAGAAGGGCCATGACCTCAAGGGCCAGTCGCTCACCATCTTCGGCCCTTGGCGCGGCGAGGACGAGGCGCTCTTCAAGAACGTCTATGCCTATTTCGTCGAGGCGACGGGCGTCGACCTGAAATACTCCTCTTCGGAAAACTACGAGCAGCAGATCGTCATCGACACGCAGGCCGGCAGCCCGCCGGACGTCGCCATCCTGCCCCAGCCGGGCCTCATCGCCGACCTCGCCTCCAAGGGATACCTGACGCCGCTCGGCGACGAGACCAAGCAGTGGCTACTCGACAACTATGCCGCCGGCCAGTCCTGGGTGGACCTTTCCACCTACAAGGGCAAGGACGGCAAGGACGAGCTCTACGCCTTCCCCTACAAGATCGACGTGAAGTCGCTCGTCTGGTACGTACCGGAGAACTTCGAGGACGCCGGCTACGAAGTGCCGAAGACCATGGAGGACCTCAAGGCGCTGACCGAGAAGATCGTCGCCGACGGCGGCACGCCCTGGTGCATCGGTCTTGGTTCGGGCGGCGCCACCGGCTGGCCGGCGACCGACTGGGTCGAGGACCTGATGCTGCGCACGGCCTCGCCCGAGACCTACGACAAGTGGGTCAAGAACGAGATCCCCTTCACCGATCCGGCCGTGATCGGCGCGATCGACGAGTTCGGCTGGTTCGCCAAGAACGACAAGTTCGTCGACGGCGGCGCGGCGGCGGTGGCCTCCACCGACTTCCGCGACAGCCCGAAGGGCCTCTTCACCTCGCCGCCGAAGTGCTACCTGCACCACCAGGCCTCGTTCATCCCGTCCTTCTTCCCGGAAGGCACGGTGGTCGGCGAGGATGCGGACTTCTTCTATATGCCGCCCTATGCCAGCAAGCCCGAGCTCGGCAATCCGGTCCTCGGTGCCGGCACGCTCGCCATGATCACCAAGGACACGCCGGCCGCGCGCGCCTTCATCGAGTTCCTCAAGACGCCGATCGCCCATGAGGTCTGGATGGCCCAGTCGAGCTTCCTGACGCCCTTCAAGAGCGCCAACAAGGAAGCCTATGCCAACGGGCCGATGAAGAAGCAGGGCGAAATCCTGCTCAACTCCACGACCTTCCGCTTCGACGGCTCGGACCTGATGCCGGGCAAGATCGGCGCGGGCGCGTTCTGGACCGGCATGGTCGACTTCGTCGGCGGCAAGTCCTCGGCCGACGTCGCGGCCGACGTCCAGAAGGCCTGGGACGCCATCAAGTAACATTGCGGCGAACCGGCCGGCACCCGCCGGCCGGTTTTCCCAAAGCATGCCAAGTGCAGCCGGACCATGCGGGCGCTCCGCGTGAGCGCGAAGCGTGGCCGTGACAAGAACGTCTGGGGCGCATTCCTGGGGGAGGGACTGCCGTGCAGCAATTGTTATTCGCCATCTTCACGATGATCGGGGGCGTTCTTGCCTGCGTCGTCTATTTCTTCGGAACGAACTGGCTGCTCGACAAGCTGTTCCCCTCCAAGGGGCTGGTCGGGGCAGACGCATCGCGTAACCTCAGGCTTACCAATGCCATCCGCCCCTGGCTCTTCATGGCGCCCGCGCTCTTCGCGCTTGCCATCTACCTCGTCTACCCCGTCTTCGAATCCGTCCGCCTCTCCTTCCTCGACCGTTCCGGCCGCCAGTTCGTCGGCTTCAGCAACTATGTCTGGATGCTGGGCGACGGCGAGTTCCGCCAGTCGATCTTCAACAATTTCCTCTGGCTCCTCGTGGTGCCGGCGCTCTCCACCTTCTTCGGCCTCGTCATCGCCGCGCTGACCGACCGCATCTGGTGGGGCAATATCGCCAAGACGCTGATCTTCATGCCGATGGCGATCTCCTTCGTCGGCGCCGCCGTCATCTGGAAGTTCGTTTACGACTACCGCTCGGAAGGCTCCGAGCAGATCGGCATCCTCAATGCCGTCGTCGTCGCCTTCGGCGGTGCGCCGGAAGCCTGGATGACCATTCCCTTCTGGAACAACTTCTTCCTCATGGTCATCCTCATCTGGATCCAGACGGGCTTTGCCATGGTGATCCTCTCGGCGGCGCTACGCGGCATCCCGGAAGAGACCATCGAGGCGGCGGTCATCGACGGGGCGAACGGCGTGCAGATCTTCTTCAAGATCATGGTGCCGCAGATCTGGGGCACGATCGCGGTCGTCTGGACGACGATCACCATCCTCGTCCTGAAAGTCTTCGACATCGTGCTCGCCATGACGAATGGCCAGTGGCAGACGCAGGTTCTGGCGAACCTGATGTTCGACTGGATGTTCCGCGGCGGCGGCGATTTCGGGCGCGGCGCGTCCATCGCCGTCGTCATCATGATCCTCGTCGTGCCGATCATGATCTGGAACATCCGCAACGCCACCAAGGAAATGGAGCGCTGAGATGACCGCCACCTCCCGTTCGCCGCTCATCATCGTCGTCCATCTCTCGGTCCTGCTCATCGTCGCGCTCTGGACGCTGCCGACCGCGGGCCTTCTCATCTCCTCGCTGCGCGACAAGGACCAGCTTGCCGTTTCCGGCTGGTGGACGGCGCTGTCCACCTCCGCGCAGAACATGACCGGCCGCGCCGCCTCGCCGGAAACACAGGTCGAGCGCGACGGCAAGTTCGTCATTTCCGGCAATCTCCTCGAAAGGGACAATGCCAGGGTCTCGGCCTTCGGCGTCCGCCCCATGCAGCCGGCCGCCTTCAAGGCCGGTACCGCCGCCGATATCGGCGACGGCCAGACGCTGACGGTCGCGCAGGACGGCAATTACGAGATCGTCTCGCCGACGAAGATGGAAGGCACGCGCGGCCAGCGCATCTTCTACACGGCAACCGTGCCGCCGCGCTTCACGCTCGATAATTATCGTGAAGTGCTGAGCGCTGCCGGCATCGGCTCGTCCTTCATCAATTCGCTGACCGTGGCGGTTCCCGCGACGATCATCCCGATCCTCGTCGCCGCCTTCTGCGCCTATGCGCTCGCCTGGATGCCGTTTCCCGGCCGGGCGATCCTGATTGCCGTCGTCGTCGGCCTGCTCGTCGTGCCTTTGCAGATGTCGCTGATCCCGCTTCTCAGGCTCTACAACGGCGTCGGCGCCTTCCTCGGCGTGCCGGCCAAGACCTATGTCGGCATCTGGCTCGCCCATATGGGCTTCGGCCTGCCGCTGGCCATCTATCTTTTGCGCAACTACATGGCCGGCCTGCCGCGCGAGATCATGGAATCGGCCCGCGTCGACGGTGCCTCCGATTTCGATATCTTCGTTAAGATCATCCTGCCGCTCTCCTTCCCGGCGCTTGCCTCCTTCGCCATCTTCCAGTTCCTGTGGACGTGGAACGACCTGCTCGTCGCCATGGTCTTCCTCGGCACCGGCAACGACGAGCTGGTGCTGACGGGGCGCCTCGTGAACCTCCTCGGCTCGCGCGGCGGCAACTGGGAAATCCTCACGGCCTCCGCCTTCATCACCATCGTCGTCCCCCTCATCGTCTTCTTCAGCCTGCAGCGCTATCTCGTGCGCGGCCTGCTGGCGGGCTCGGTCAAGGGCGGCTGAAGACTTCAAGCAGACAGGAAAAAACGAGAATGACGACGTCGGATTCAACGCTTCTTACGCCGGACAAGGACTGGTGGCGCGGCGCGGTGATCTACCAGATCTATCCGCGCTCCTACCAGGACACCAACGGCGACGGGATCGGCGATTTGCGCGGCATCACCGAGCGCCTCCATCACGTCGCCTCCCTCGGGGCGGATGCGATCTGGGTCTCGCCCTTCTTCACCTCGCCGATGAAGGACTTCGGCTACGACGTCGCGGATTATCTCGACGTCGACCCGATCTTCGGCGAGCTTGCCGATTTCGACGCGCTTATCGCCGAGGCGCACCGTCTCGACATCCGCGTGATGATCGACCTCGTGCTCTCGCACACATCCGACAAGCATCCCTGGTTCGTCGAAAGCCGCTCGCGCCGCACGAATCCCAAGGCCGACTGGTACGTCTGGGCCGATTCCAAGCCGGACGGGACGCCGCCGAACAACTGGCTGTCGATCTTCGGCGGCTCGGCCTGGCAGTGGGACCCGACGCGCCTGCAATATTACATGCACAACTTCCTGACCTCGCAGCCGGATCTGAACCTCCACAATCCCGAGGTCCAGGACGCGCTGCTCTCGGTCGCCCGTTTCTGGCTGGAGCGCGGCGTCGACGGCTTCCGCCTCGACACGATCAACTTCTACTTCCACGACAAGGAACTGCGCGACAACCCGTCGCTGCCGCCCGAGCGCCGCAACGCGCAGACGGCGCCCGCCGTGAACCCCTACAATTACCAGGAACATCTCTACGACAAGAACCAGCCGGAGAACCTCGACTTCCTGAAACGCTTCCGGGCGCTGATGGAGGAGTTCCCGGCCATCGCCGCCGTCGGCGAGGTGGGCGACAGCCAGCGCGGTCTGGAGATCGCCGGGCAATACACCTCCGGCGGCGACAAGATGCACATGTGCTACGCCTTCGAGTTCCTGGCGCCCGATGCGCTGACGCCGGCCTTCGTCGCCGAGACGCAGCGCGCGCTGGAAAAGGCCGCGCCCGAGGGCTGGGTGTGCTGGGCCTTCTCGAACCACGACGTCATGCGCCATGTCAGCCGCTGGGGCTTCGGCGTCACCGACCACGACGCCCATGCCAAGCTGCTCGCCAGCCTCCTGATGTCGCTGCGCGGCTCCGTCTGCATCTACCAGGGCGAGGAGCTGGCCCTGCCGGAGGCCGAGCTTGCCTACGAGGACCTGCAGGATCCCTACGGCATCCAGTTCTGGCCCGATTTCAAGGGCCGCGACGGCTGCCGCACGCCGATGGTCTGGGATGCCGGCGAGCAATCCGGCGGCTTCAGCGCCGGCAGGCCCTGGCTTCCCGTTCCCGAAGCCCATCTGGAGCGCGCCGTCAGCGTGCAGGACAAGGACGAGGCCTCGGTGCTCGCCCACTACCGCCGCTTCCTTTCCTTCCGCAAGGAGCATGCGGCGCTCGCCAAGGGCGAGATCGAGTTCCATTCGGCCGAGGGGGCGATCCTTTCCTTCGTGCGCACGCACGGCAACGAGAAAGTCTTCTGCGCCTTCAACATGAGCCCGGTCGCGCGCCTTGCCGACCTGCCGGCCGGCACGCTGGAAGCGCTGGAAGGCCACGGCTTCGACAGCGTGATGCATGAAGAGACCATAGAACTTCCGGCCTGGAGCGGGTTCTTCGCCCGCTTCGTGTAACCGGCCAAACGACAGGGGAGACAGACATGGCAGGACTGGTGCTCAAGGATATCCGCAAGTCCTACGGTGCGGTGGACGTCATCCACGGCATCGATCTCGATATCAGGCAGGGTGAGTTCGTCGTCTTCGTCGGCCCGTCCGGCTGCGGCAAGTCGACCCTCCTGCGCATGATCGCGGGCCTCGAGGAGATCACCGGCGGCGAGATGACGATCGACGGCGAGCGCGTCAACGACGTGCCGCCGTCCAAGCGCGGCATCGCCATGGTGTTCCAGTCCTACGCGCTCTATCCGCACATGACGGTCTACGACAACATGGCCTTCGGCATGCGGATCGCCGGCGAAAGCAAGGAGGAGATCGACCGGCGCGTGCGCTCGGCCGCCGATATCCTCCAGCTCACGCAGTATCTCGACCGCCTGCCCAAGGCGCTTTCGGGCGGCCAGCGCCAGCGCGTCGCCATCGGCCGCGCCATCTGCCGCAACCCCAAGGTCTTCCTCTTCGACGAGCCGCTGTCGAACCTCGACGCGGCGCTGCGCGTCGCCACCCGCATCGAGATCGCCAAGCTCAACGAGCAGATGGCCGACACGACGATGATCTACGTGACGCACGACCAGGTGGAGGCGATGACGCTCGCCGACCGCATCGTCGTGCTCTCGGCCGGCCATATCGAGCAGGTCGGCGCACCGCTGGAGCTCTACGAGCGCCCGGCGAACCTCTTCGTCGCCCGCTTCATCGGCTCGCCGGCGATGAACGTCATTCCGGCGAAGATCACCGCGGCCGGCGAGACGACCGCGCTGGAGCTGACCGGCGGGCGCGTCTGCGACGTCGGGATCGCGATGGCCGCGTCCGAGGTCGGCAAGACGGCGAGCTTCGGCGTTCGCCCGGAAGACCTTGCGATCACCACGGGCGACGACTTCCTCTTCGAGGGCACCGTCTCGATCGTCGAGGCGCTGGGCGAGGTGACGCTTCTCTATATCGACGGCCTCGTGCCGGGCGAGCCGATCATCGCCAAGATCCCCGGCATCCTTCCGGTCAAGCGCGGCGACAAGGTGCGGCTGACGGCCGACAGGGCCAAGCTCCATCTTTTCGACGCCGCCGGAAAGAGCTACCGCGCCGCCTGAGGCCCGGGCGGCAGGATTTCGTCCTGCCGCTCAACCCGATGTTAAGCGTTGTTCCCCTAGGATTTTTTCCGAAGTGAACATGCCGGGGCACCAGTCAGATGCGTTTTCAGGATCAAGCGCCGAACCGCAATTACCTGAACAAGGAAGAATCCTTCATGTACGATCGGGAGAAGAGCTTCCCGATGGAGGATACCTGCAACGAGGCCCGCATCGAGTTCACCGAGAGCGGCGGCCTCGTCAACCTCGTCTCCCGGCGCGGCATCATCACCAAGCTCTCGCGCAGCGGCGCCGTCATCACCATGACGACGAAATTCCAGCTCCCGCGCAATTTCTACCTCGACATCGTCAGCGCCCGCATTCCGATGATCGGCTGCCTGACGCAGCGCGTCTATCCGAACGACGTCGTCGAAGCCCGCTTCCTGCGCCTGCTCTCCGACAAGGACCTGCAGCGCATCTTCGTGTACTCGACGCACCGCAACCATCAGGGCCGGACGCTGGATATCTATAGCTGAGGCGAAGGGGCTGCCGCCTGACTAGCGGTGCCTCGCACTCAGCGGCCTCTGGTAAGACCGTCCCTCTCCTCCGTCATGCTCGGGCCTGACCCGAGCATCCATGCCACAAGCGATACCCCGCCGTGGGACGTGGATCCTCGGGTCAAGCCCGAGGATGACGCTAGTGGGTGTGGCGGGCGCGCCGTAAAGAGGCAGCGCGAAGAAGCGGCCGGCCTCTATCCCATCACGCAAACAGCACGCTCGCCCCATGGTCCGCCGGGCCCGCGATGGCGCGGAAGGGGGCGAAGAGCTCGCGGCCCATGCCGAATTCGTTGCCGGAAAGATCGGCGGGGGCCTGCGGGCGGGCGGAGAATTCCGCTTCGTCCACCAGCACCTCGATGGTGCCGGCAACCGCATCGAGGCGGATCATGTCGCCCTCGCGGATACGGCCGATGGGGCCGTTGTCGACCGCTTCGGGCGTGACGTGGATGGCGGCCGGGACCTTGCCGGAGGCGCCGGACATGCGCCCGTCGGTCAGCAGCGCCACCTTCTGGCCGCGGTCCTGAAGGATGCCGAGCACGGTGGTCAGCTTGTGCAGCTCCGGCATGCCGTTGGCCTTCGGGCCCTGGAAGCGCACGACGGCGATGAAATCGCCCGTCAGCTCGCCGGCCTTGAAGGCTGCGTTGAGGTCGAGCTGGTCGTGGAAGACCTTTGCCGGGGCTTCGATGACATGGCGCTCCGGCTTGACGGCGGAGATCTTGATCACGGCCTTGCCGATATTGCCCGTCAGCATCTTGAGGCCCCCGCTCGCCTGGAACGGGGCCTCGATATTGGCGAGGATCTTCGGGTCGTGGCTGTATTTCGGCGCCGGCTCGCGCTCGACGCCGCCCTGGGCCCCGAGCTTCGGCTCGATCGTATAGGCTTGCAGGCCCTGGCCGTAGACCGTGCGCACGTCGTCGTGCAGCAGGCCGCCCTGCAGGAGTTCCTTGATGAGGAAGCCCATGCCGCCGGCCGCGTGGAAATGGTTCACGTCGGCAAGCCCGTTCGGATAGACGCGGGCCAGCAGCGGAACGATGTCCGAAAGGTCGGAAATGTCCTTCCAGGTCAGCATGATGCCGGCGGCGCGCGCCATCGCGACGAGGTGCAGCGTGTGGTTGGTCGACCCGCCCGTCGCATGCAGGCCGACGACGCCGTTGACGATGGAGCGCTCGTCGATCATCTCGCCGGCGGGCGTGAACTCGTTGCCCTCGGCGGTGATGGCGAGCGCGCGCCTTGCCGCTTCCTTCGTCAGCGCGTCGCGTAGCGGCGTGCCGGGATTGATGAAGGAGGCGCCGGGCATGTGGAAGCCCATGATCTCCATCAGCATCTGGTTGGAATTGGCGGTGCCGTAGAAGGTGCAGGTGCCGGGGCCGTGATAGGACTTCGATTCCGCTTCCAGCAGCTCGGCGCGGCCGACCTTGCCCTCGGCATAGAGCTGGCGCACGCGGGCCTTCTCGTCGTTCGGCAGGCCCGAGGTCATGGGCCCGGCGGGCACGAAGACGGCCGGCAGGTGCCCGAAGGTCAGCGCGGCGATGACGAGGCCCGGAACGATCTTGTCGCAGACGCCGAGGTAGACGACCGAATCGAACATGTTGTGCGAGAGGCCGACGCCCGCCGCCATGGCGATGAGGTCGCGCGAGAAGAGCGACAGTTCCATGCCCGGCTGGCCCTGCGTGACGCCGTCGCACATGGCCGGCACGCCGCCGGCGACCTGCGCCACGCCGCCCGCCTCCCGCGCGGCCTCGCGGATCAGCGCCGGATAGGTCTCGAACGGCTGGTGGGCGGAGAGCATGTCGTTATAGGCGGTGATGATGCCGAGGTTGGGGACGCGGTCGCCGGCGAGCGCGTCCTTCTCGGCGGGGGAACAGACGGCGAAGCCGTGCGCGAGGTTGCCGCAGGAGAGCACCGAGCGGTGCACGCCCTTGGTGGCGGCGGCGCGCACCCGGTCGAGATAGGGTTCGCGCAGCGGCCTGGAGCGTTCGGCGATGCGGGCGGTAATGGCTTCGATGCGTTTGTCGGCGGACATGGGAGCGATCCTGACTTCTCGATTGCATTTTCGCACGGGCTAGCGCGCGGGAAAGCTGCGCCGTCCGCTGGTGGTGGCGTGATACGCCGGATGGGGCCGGACGAAGCCGGCCGGGCGTCTCAGGGCGCCCAGTAGATGTCGACCGGCGTTGCCGCCCGCCGCAGCATGGCGCGGATCGGCATGTCGGTCTCCGGCCCGTCCTTCTCTGCCGCGGCAAGGACGTCCTTCTTGCCCTGTCCCTCGATATGCAGGACCAGAAGGCGTGCATCCTGGAGGCTGGTGAAGGTGAAGGTGAGGCGGGTTTCGCCCGCGCCCTCCGCCTCCATGGTGATGACGCCGCGCGGCGTTTCGGGCGAGATCGCCTCGGCAAGGCGGCTGCCGCCGGGGAAGAACGAGGCCGTATGGCCGTCCGTTCCCATGCCGAGGATGGCGACGTCGAAGGGAGTCCCGAGCGCGGCGGCATCCGCCGTCGCGATCCTTGCAGCCTCCTCGGCGCTTTCCGCCGCGCGGTAGAGCGGCAGGAAGGACGCGGCCTTCGCCTTGTCCCGAAGCAGGTTCTCGGCAACGAGCAGGTGGTTCGAGCGCGGATTGTCGGCCGGCACGAAGCGTTCGTCGACGAGCGTGATCGTCACCTTGCTCCAGTCGATGTCGCGGGTGGACAGCGCCTTGAAGAAGGCCTTCGGCGTCGAGCCGCCGGAAACGGCGATGGTGGCGTGCCCACGCGCGGCGACGCCCTCGGCAAGCGCTGCGGAAACGGCGTCCGCCAGCCCTTCGGCAAGCGCCGCTCCATCCGCAAATTCGTGCAGTCTCGCGCTCATCGCCGCTCCTTACGTTTCGTGCCAGGTGCGGCCGTCGCGCTCGATGAGGGCGATGGCCTGGCTCGGGCCCCAGGTGCCGGCGGTGTAGCCCTGCGCCTGCTGGCCGGTGGTCTCCCAGGCCTTGAGGATCGGGTCGATCCAGCGCCAGGCGGCCTCGACCTCGTCGCGGCGCATGAAGAGCGTCTGGTTGTTGCGGATGACGTCGAGCAGCAGGCGCTCGTAGGCATCGGCATTGCGCGCCTCGAAGGCCTCAGCGAAGCTCATGTCGAGCGAGACGTTGCGAAGGCGCATGCCGCCGGGCCCCGGATCCTTGATCATCAGCGACTGCTTGACGCCCTCGTCGGGCTGCAGGCGGATGATGAGCTGGTTCTGCTCGATGCGGCCGGCGGAGGGATCGAAGATCGAATGCGGGATCGGCTTGAAGGTGATGACGATCTCCGACATGCGCGCGGCAAGGCGCTTGCCGGTGCGGATATAGAAGGGAACGCCCGCCCAGCGCCAGTTGCCGATCTCGGCCTTGATGGCGACGAAGGTCTCGGTGTTGGAAACGCCGCCTTCCAGCTCTTCGAGGTAGCCCTTGACCGGGCCGCCCGACGAGGCGCCGGCGCGGTACTGGCCGCGCACCGTTAGGCGCTCGACATTATATTGGTCGACCGGCTTCAGCGCGCGCAGCACCTTGAGCTTCTCGTCGCGCACGGCTTCCGCGTCCATCGAGGAGGGCACTTCCATGGCGACGAGGCAGAGAAGCTGGAGAATGTGGTTCTGCACCATGTCGCGCAGCGCGCCGGCCTTGTCATAGTAGCCGGCGCGGCTTTCGAGGCCGACGGATTCGGCGACCGTGATCTGCACATGGTCGATATGGGCGGAGTTCCACAGCGGCTCGTAGAGCGCGTTGGCAAAGCGCAGCGCCATCAGGTTCTGCACCGTCTCCTTGCCGAGATAGTGGTCGATGCGGAAGATCTGGTCTTCGTGGAAGACCTTGCCGATCGTGTTGTTCAGCTCGTTGGCCGAGGCAAGGTCCCGGCCGATCGGCTTTTCGACGACGATGCGGGTCTGCTTCGTGATCAGCTTGTGGTCGCGGATCTTTTCCGAGATGTCGCCGAAGATGGCGGGCGCGACGGCGAGGTAGAAGGCGCGCACGCGGTCCTTGCCCTCGTCGAGAAGGGCCTTCAGCTTGTCCCAGCCCTGCTCGGACTTGGCGTCGACCGCCACATAGAACAGCCGGTCGCAGAAGGTCTTGACCTCGGCCTCGTCGAATTCGCCGGGCTTGAGATGCTCCTTCAGCGCGTCGACGGCGAACTTGCGGTATTCCGCGTCCGTATAGGCGGTGCGCGAGGCGCCGATGATGCGCGTCGGGTCCGTCAACTGGCCGGCGAGCTGGCGATGGTAGAGGGCCGGAAGGAGCTTGCGTTCCGCAAGGTCGCCGGTTCCGCCGAAGACGACATAGTCGAAGGGTTCAACGGGAATGATCTGGCTGCTCATCGGATATCTCGATCTCGTTCTGTTGCCGGGTGTTATAATCTAATCGATTTAAAAACGCCAGAGTGCAACGCAACAAAATCGGTGTTTCCGACTCGATCAGAGCTTGTCGCGTAGCGCGTACCACGTCATGGCGAGGAACAGAAGCGGCGAGCGGAACCTTGAACCACCGGGGAAGGCCGGGATTTTCAGGGCCTTCATCAGGTCGAGTTCTGCGCTGCCGCCCGTCACGTCCTCGGCATAGAGCTTGCCGCAATAGTTCGACAGCATGACGCCGTGGCCGGAATAGCCGCCGATCGAGGTGATGCCGGGCATGACCTCGCGCACATAGGGCTTGCGCGGCATGGTGATGCCGACCGAGCCGCCCCAGGCATGGGTGAGCTCGATGCCCTTGAGTTCCGGATAGACCTCCTCGATCTGCCGGCGGATGGGCGGCGTCATGTCGTCGAGGTTTTCCGAATAGGCCTCCCGTCCGCCGAAAAGCAGCCGTCCGTCGCGCGTCTTGCGGAAGTAGCGCACGACGAAGCGCGTATCGGCGATGGATTCGCTGCCGGGAATGATCGACGGGAATTTGTCGAGCGGCACCGTGGCGCCGATGAAGGAGCGGATCGGCATGACATGGGCGGCCGTCTTCGGCTCCAGGTCGCCGATATAGGCGTTGCAGGCGATCAGCGCCCTGTCGGCGCGGATCGTGCCCCTTGCCGTGGTGATTACCGCCTTGCCGCCCGCCCGCTCGATCCTGAGCGCCGGGGTCTTTTCATGCAGGTGCGCGCCCGCCGCCTGCGCGGCCCGGGCGATGCCGACGATGAGCTTCATCGGGTGGATATGGCCGGTGCCGGTGTCGCGGATGCCGAAGAAGAAGCGCTTCGAGCCGACGCGCTCCTCCGTCTCCGCCCGGTCCATGTAGTGCATGTGCGGATAGCCGAAGCGGGTGGCGGCGATCTCGACGTGGTCGCGGAATTCCTTCTCGTAGCTCGCCTTGTGGCTGACATTGAGCTGGCCCGGCATGTATTCGATGTCGAGGTCCTGCGCCGCCGCGAAGTCATGGATATGGCGCTTGGCATTTTCGGCAAGGTCGAACAGCGCCTTGGCGCGCTCGAAGCCGAGCTCGGCTTCCAAGCTTTCCGCCTCGGCGCGCTGGCCGGTGCCGAGCTGTCCGCCGTTGCGGCCGGACGCGCCGTCGCCGAAGCGATGCGCGTCGATGAGGACGACGTTGACGCCCTTCTTCGCAAGGTTGTAGGCGGCCTGCAGGCCGGTGAAGCCGCCGCCGACAACGGCGACGTCGGCATCGACGGATCCGTCGAGCGGGGCATATTCGGGGCGTTCCCTGACACTTGCCTCATACCAGGAGATGCCGGGGGAAATCGGGCTTTGCCAGGCCATTCAACATACTCTTCTTCAAGAGAGGATGCGGCGGCGCGCCGGGGCGCCGGCCGCTTTCAGGTCCGATCCCGACGGGCGGCCCGGACCGCCGGCCCGCTCAAACGTTGAGCAGCAGGAACTCGCGTTCCCAGGGGCTGATCACCTGCATGAAGGTCTCGAACTCGCCGCGCTTGACGCCGGCATAAAGGCCAATGAACTCCGCGCTCAGCACCTCGGCCAGCGCGGGATCGGATTCGAGCAGCGACACGGCTTCCAGAAGGCCGCGCGGCAGCTCGATCGATCCCTCGTTGGCGGTGTCCTCCGTCGGCGCCGTCGGCTCGATCCCGTTCATGATGCCGAGGAGGCCGCAGCCGAGCGAGGCGGCGAGCGCGAGATACGGATTGGCGTCCGAGCCCGGCAGGCGGTTCTCGATGCGGCGCGCGGCGGCGTCCGACACCGGCACGCGGAAGGCCGTCGTGCGGTTGTCGTAGCCCCAGGCATTGTTCACGGGCGCCGACATGTCCGGCGTCAGGCGCCGGTAGGAATTCACGTAGGGCGCCATCATCACCAGCGTCTTCGGCACATAGGCCTGCATGCCGCCGATGAAATGGAAGAATTCCTTCGAGGCCGAGCCGTCCGGATTGGAGAAGACGTTCTTGCCCGTCTCGATCTCCACCACCGACTGGTGGATGTGCATGGCCGAGCCCGCCTGTCCCTGCATGGGCTTGGCCATGAAGGTGGCGTAGATGCCGTGCTTCAGCGCCGCCTCGCGGATCGTGCGCTTGAACAGGAACACCTGGTCGGCAAGCTCGATCGGGTCGCCGTGGCGAAGGTTGATCTCGAGCTGCGCCGGTCCCTCCTCGTGGATCAGGGTGTCGATCTCGAGCCCCTGCTTTTCGGAGAAGTGGTAGATGTCGTCGATCAGCTCGTCGAACTCGTTGATGCCGGCGATGGAATAGCCCTGTCCGCCCTGGATGGCGCGGCCGGAACGGCCCTTCGGCGGATGCAGGGGATAGTCCGGGTCGTCGTTCACGGCGACGAGGTAGAATTCGATCTCGGGCGCCACGACCGGCTTCCAGCCGCGGTCGCGGTAGAGCTGCACGACGTTCTTGAGAACGTTGCGCGGCGTATAGGGCACGCTCTCGCCGGTCGAGCCGACGATGTCGCAGATGACCTGTGCGGTCGGGTCGGTCTCCCACGGCACGACGGAGAGCGTGGAAAGGTCCGGCAGGAGCTTCAGGTCGCTGTCGCGCGGCTCATAGCGGAAATTGCCGGTCTCTTCCGGATAGTCGCCGGAAATCGTGTGGCGGTAGAGGGCGGACGGCAGGGCGAGCGAGGTGTTCGAGGTGAACTTCGACGACGGCATCATCTTGCCGCGCGGCACGCCGGCAAGGTCGGGCGTGATGCATTCGATATCCTCGATGCCGCGGGCGCGAAGCCAGTCTGCGGCGTCCTTCCAGGTCTTTACCCCGCGCGGCACGCTGATGGCGGGAGGGATTTTGGCGGAGCGTGCGGCTTTCTCTATGGTGGGGGCAACGACTTTCTTTTTGGACGGCATGACACACCGGGTTTGGTTGAAGATGAACCATCATAGACGGAGTTGAGCCCTTGGCTAGCTCCCCCCCGGGGGTAGAAAACGCGATTTTTCAGGAATTTGTGCGCCAGGCGCTGGTTGACTTTCCTTTCCGATGGCCGAAAGGAAGGCGGCAAACGGGGATCGGATACGTGGCGGAACGGCGGGACGTCGTCATCATCGGGGCAGGCGCGGCGGGCATGATGTGCGCGATCGCGGCGGGCCGGCGCGGGCGCCGCGTGCTCGTCCTCGACCACGCCCGCGCGCCCGGCGAGAAGATCCGCATTTCCGGCGGCGGGCGCTGCAACTTCACCAACATCCATGCCGGGTCGAAGAACTTCCTCTCGGCCAATCCGCATTACGCCAAATCCGCGCTTGCCCGCTATACCCCGCGCGATTTCCTCGACCTCGTCGAGCGCCACCGCATTCCCTGGCACGAGAAGACGCTGGGCCAGCTCTTCTGCGACAATTCGGCGAAGGACATCATCGCCATGCTGCTCGCCGAGATGAAGGCGGCAGGTGCGGAATTGCGCCTTTCGACGCCCGTCGCTTCCGTCGAGCACGACGGCCACGCCTTCCGCGTCGTCACGGAGCATGGCGCGGTGGAGGCCGCGTCGCTGGTCATCGCCACCGGCGGCAAGTCCATCCCCAAGATGGGCGCGACCGGCTTTGCCTATCGCATCGCCGAGCAGTTCGCCCTGCCGGTGACGGAAACCCGTGCCGGCCTCGTGCCGCTGACGCTCGACCCGGCGACGCTCGCCGCCCATGAGGGCCTGCCGGGCGTCTCGGTGGACGTCGTCGCCCGGCACGGCAGGACGGAGTTCCGCGAGGCGGCGCTCTTCACCCACCGCGGCCTCAGCGGCCCCGCCATCCTGCAGATCTCCTCCTATTGGCGCGAGGGCGAGGAGATCGCGCTGCATATCCGCCCGGACGTCGACTTCGCCGCCGTCATCGCCGCGGCCCGCAAGGAAAACGGCCGGCAGGCCGTGCAGACAGTGCTGGCCGACCACATGCCGAAGAAGCTGGCGCAGCTTCTCGTCACCGAGCTCGGCATCGACGGGCCGCTTGCCGAACAGCCGGGCCGGCGCATCGAGGTGCTGGTGCAGAAGCTGCGCGACTGGCGCTTCCGCCCGCCGGGTTCGGAAGGCTATCGCACGGCGGAAGTCACGCTCGGCGGCATCGATACGGCCGCGCTCGATTCCCGCAGCATGGCGGCAAAGGCGGTGCCGGGCCTTTATTTCATCGGCGAGGCGGTGGATGTCACGGGCTGGCTCGGCGGCTACAATTTCCAATGGGCCTGGGCCTCCGGCCATGCGGCCGGCGAGGACGCCTGAAAGCGTGGGTCCGCTCTTTACCGTCCTTTAAGACCTCGGGGCGGATGCTCCCCTCATGTCGGCATTTCCGCCGCGGGGCGGAGACAACATGATGTAGGCCGGCTGACCGGATCACCGGGTTGCCCCGATCGTGTAAGGAGTATCGCCGCATGCCTGCAAGCCGTCGTCCCGCCCGCGCCATCGCCATTGCCGCCGCCGCGGAAAACCGCCGCCGCCTTATCGCCCTTGCCGCCAATTGCTCGCTTGCCGCGAGCCTCCTCGCGCTGCTCGCCGTTCTGGCGCTCTGAGGCGTTCCATTGTCATAAATCGGTTTAAACGGTGAGGGAATTTTAAAGATTGCCGCCGATGATCCGCCGATAGGGTTCCGGATGCCGCGTCCCCATGAGGGTTGACGACGCGGCAGGCAATGATTGCTCCCCCGGATACGCGGCATTGCGGCCGCATGATGTCGGTAATCCGGCGTCCGCATCCTGGGGAGGCCCGCAACGGGCAGGGGTGGAGAGCGCCGACAACGGATAGTCCATCATGTTCATCGACAGGATTCTCGCGCGCTTCAAGATCCAGACCAAGGTTCTGGTGTTCATCCTGCCCTTCGTGCTCAGCATCTGTGCCGTGGGCTTCACCGGGCTTTACGCCTCCGGCCTCCTGCAGGGCCGAATGGAGATTTCCAACAGCGTCCTCCAGTCGCTCAACGGCTTCAAGGACGTCTATGCGGGCATGAACCGCTTCCTGCAGAACACCAGCGAGGAAAGCCGCGACGCCGTGCACGGCCAGTTGAAGGCGCAGGTCGCCGTCCTCCAGTCCACCATGGACGGCCTTGCCCCCGACGCAGACAAGTCCAAGCTGATGGACGCCCAGACCCAGACCAAGGGCATCGAGGCGCGCATGGACGGGCTCTGGTCGCTCTATGTCAACGAGGCCAGCCTGCACGCGGCGATGGGCAAGACCCTGACGGCCCTCGGCGCCGAGCAGGTCAAGGTCCTCGATGAGGCGACCAAGCTCCAGCGCGAGGTGCGGCAGAACGAGAATTCCGCAAAGAGCATGCTGCGCGAGGCTGAACGCCTGACCAATGCCAGCAAGTTCTTCTCCGAGCTGCTGACCGATTTCAGCCGCGGCGCGACGCCGGACGACCAGCTCAAGGTCGCCAAGGAACGCTATCCGCTCATCTCGAAGACCGAGCGCTCCATCTCGTCGATCCTGCCGAAGAGCCAGAAGGTCATCTCGATTACCATCCGCAACACGATCGACGAGATGGGCGGTTTCCTGTCCTCCACCGATCCGGCTTCTGTCACCGTGCCGGAAATCGCCCGGCGGGTGAACCGCTTCCGCCAGGTCGCCATCCAGCTCCAGAGCGCGGCCGCGCAGAAGATGCGCGACGCCACCCGCATCTTCAGCGAGCTCGACGCGCCGATCATCAAGTCCGAGGCGATCCTCGGCTCCACGCGCAAGCTGGTGTCCTCCATCGACGAGATCAAGGTCGCCGCCGCGCGCTTCCTCGGCCAGACATCGGCGGAGAACCGCACCAAGCTGCTCGGCTACGTCTCGATGCTCGGCATCGACATGAACGGGCTGCGCGGCAGCGCCAGCGGCCTGCCGTTCTTCGACAAGCTGGACGAGACGCTGAAGCCGATGCTCGAGCGGATCGACGCCGACAGCGCCTCGCTGGTCGAGATCAGCACGCAGCGCGCCGCCGATTTCGAGGCCGCCGGCCAGTCGATCGACACGATCTGGAACCTTCTCAGCCAGTTCGCCGAAGAGCAGAAGACGAGCGCCGGCACCGAGCGCGAAAAGGCCAACCAGGTCTCCGTCTTCGCCACCGTCGCCGGTGCCGCCATCGCCGTCCTCGCCGGTATCGCGCTGGTGCTGACGCTGAAGGGCCCGATCGGCCAGATCACCGGCGCCATGCGCCGCCTGGCCGACGGCTTCCTCGACACCGGCATTTCCGGCGAAGGCCGCGCCGACGAGATCGGCGACATGGCAAGGGCGCTCGGCGTCTTCAAGGAGAACGCCCTGTCGAAGATCCGCATCGAGGCGGAAAGCGAGCAGCAGCGCGCCGCCGCCGAAGCCGAACGCGCCCGCAACGACGCGGAGAAGCAGAGCCTCGACCAGCAGATCGACTTCGCCGTCAATGCGCTTGCCGCCGGCCTCGGCCGCCTTGCGCAGGGCGACCTGTCGCGCCAGATCGAGACGCCCTTCACCGGCCGCCTCGAACAGCTCCGCCAGGACTTCAACGTCTCGCTCGTGCGCCTTCAGGACACGATGGGCCAGATCCGCACCAACGCGCTGTCGATCCAGCGCAGCGGCGCGGATATGCTGCAATCGGCCGATGCGCTTTCCAAGCGCACCGAATCGCAGGCCTCCTCGCTCGAGGAGACGGCCGCCGCGGTCGAGGAGATCACCGCGACCGTCCGCTCCTCCGCCGAGCGGGCGCATGAGGCGAACCTCGTCGTCGGCACGACCAAGCGCAGCGCCGACAGCTCCGCCGACGTCGTCAACAACGCGATCGCCGCCATGGGCCGCATTGAGGGCGCCTCGCGCCAGATCGAGCAGATCATCGAGGTGATCGACGATATCGCCTTCCAGACCAACCTGCTCGCGCTCAATGCCGGCATCGAGGCCGCCCGCGCCGGCGAGGCGGGCAAGGGCTTTGCCGTCGTCGCGCAGGAAGTGCGCGAGCTTGCCCAGCGTTCGGCAAGCGCCGCCCGCGAGATCAAGGGCCTCATCGAGAAATCGACGAGCGAGGTCAGCGCCGGCGCGCATCTGGTGCAGGAGACGGGCGCGGTGCTTGCCTCAATCAGCCAGCAGATCGTCACCGTCAGCCAGCATGTGGACATGATGGCGACGGCAAGCCGCGACCAGGCGGCAGCGCTCCAGGAAGTCAACGGCTCCGTCAACCAGATGGACCAGATGACCCAGCAGAACGCCTCGATGGTCGACCTGACGACGGCCGCCAGCCGCAAGCTCGCCGGCGACGCCGACACGCTGATGATGCTGGTCGAGCAGTTCCGCTTGGACGCCGACGAACAGTCGATGCACCGCGCGGCCTGACAGACGCCTTCGAACCGAAGAGAAGCCCGGCAGCGATGCCGGGCCTTTTCATTTCCGCGCGCGCAAGGCGCCGAACAGGCGGCGGAGCCGGGCGGCGAGCGACGGCTTGCGGGAGAGGTGGTCGAATTCCCGCGGGCGGCGTTGGCGGTTCTTCTGCGAAAGCTCGAAGAGCATGGCAAGGGCGAACATGTCCTGCATGTCTGTCTCCTTCAAGGACGCGGCAAGCCGTGGCGCGGTATGGCGCGAAGGCTGGAGCCGGCATCGGGCGTTTGGGTTTGCGGGAAAAGACTATCGTTCAAATCCGGGTTCACGAACGGCGAAATCCGGACTATGTTTTTCATTGATGAAAGACATGTCTTGGGAAAGCTACCGCATCTTCCTGGAAGTCGCCCGCCATGGCGGGCTCACCGGCGCCGCCGAGACCTCGGGCCTCAGCCCGGCGACCGTCGGGCGGCGCGTGCTGCATCTGGAGGAGGCGATTGGCCGGCCGCTCTTCCTGCGCAGCCAGACGGGCTATCGGCTGACGGCGGAAGGGCAGGCCCTGTTCGACCGGCTGCTCGGCATGGAGGCCGTCGCGCGCGGCGTCGAAAGCTGGCGGCAGGAGGGGCAGGGGACGACCACCGTGCGGCTGATGGCCGGCACCTGGGTCACCTGGCTCGTCTGCGAGAACATTGCGGCCGTCTGCACCGAGCGCGATCCGTTCCGGCTCGACCTCTCCGTCTCCGAGCGCCGGGCGACGCTTGCCCATCGCGAAGTGGATATCGGCGTGCGCGCCGTCGAGCCGACGGAACCGGGCCTCATCAGCCGCCATGCCGGCGAGGTGGCCTATGCGGCCTATCGGCGCCGCAATACCGGCGAGGCGCTTGCCGGCCGCTGGCTCGCGGTATCGTCGGAAGATGCGGTCTCGGCCTATCTGCGCTGGCCGCATGAGCAGGCGGCGGGTGCGATCGCCGTCTCGGTCACCCGCCCGCGCTCGCTGCTCGATCTTGCGCGCGCCGGGGCGGGGCAGGCCGTGCTGCCCTGCTTCGTCGGCGATCTCGATCCGGGGCTGGAGCGGGCGGGCGAGGAGATCCGCGGCCTGCGCCACCATCAATGGATCGTCGCCAACGGCGAGGACCGGCACCGGCGCGACATCCGCACGGTTTCCGACAGGCTGTTCCGGCTGCTGAAAAGCCATGCCGATCTCTTTGCCGGCAGGCGGCCGAGCCGGACGTGAAAATCCCCGGCGCAGGGAACGCCGGGGATTTCCTTATGGCTGGAGATCAGGCTGTCAGCCGCGGCCCTGCGTCACGATCACGGGGATCAGCAGGTCGCCCCAGTTGCCCTCTCCGCCGTGGTGGCGGGCGGAGCGGACGAGCTCGACCGAGACGCCGGCCTCCACCGCCTTCATGACGGACTGGTTGAGGCGGTGCAGGTCGTTGGCGACCATGCGGATCATGGCCTGCTGGTCGGGGGTCATGGCGGAGGCCTGTTCCTCCGCCCGTTCCTTGACGCGGGTCTGGACTGTCATGGCATTTCTCCTCTTTTGAGCGGGGTTCTTGAAGGTCTTGGGCGGGTTATTCGGCGGCCGGGCGGAACTGCTCGTGCTCGGTCGATTCGTGCATGGCGGTCGTCGAGGACTGGCCGCCGGTGATGGCCATGGAGACGGCGTCGAAATAGCCGGTGCCGACCTCGCGCTGGTGCTTCGTCGCGGTGTAGCCGTTGATCTCGGCGGCGAATTCGGCCTCCTGCAGTTCGGAATAGGCGGCCATCTGGCGGTCCTTGTAGCCGCGGGCGAGCTCGAACATGCCGTAGTTCAACTGGTGGAAGCCGGCGAGCGTGATGAACTGGAACTTGTAGCCCATCGCGCCCAGCTCCCGCTGGAACCTGGCGATCGTCGCGTCGTCGAGGTTCTTCTTCCAGTTGAACGAGGGCGAGCAATTGTAGGCGAGCAGCTTGCCGGGATGGGCCTTGTGCACGGCCTCGGCGAACCTGCGCGCCTGTTCGAGGTCCGGCTTGCCGGTCTCCATCCAGATGAGGTCGCAGTGCGGCGCATAGGAGATGGCGCGGGCAATGCAGGGCTCGATGCCGTTCCGGACCTGATAGAAGCCCTCGACCGTGCGGCCCTTCTCCTTGTCGACGAAGGGCTGGTCGCGCTCGTCGATGTCGGAGGTGAGGAGCTTTGCGGCCTCGGCATCCGTGCGGGCGACGATCAGCGTCGGAACGCCCATGACGTCGGCGGCAAGGCGCGCGGCGTCGAGGTTGCGGATATGGGCGGCGGTCGGGATCAGGACCTTGCCGCCGAGATGGCCGCACTTCTTCTCAGATGCGAGCTGGTCCTCGAAATGGACGCCGGCCGCGCCCGCCTCGATGAAGGCCTTCATGATCTCGAAGGCGTTGAGCGGGCCGCCGAAGCCGGCCTCCGCGTCGGCGACGATCGGGGCGAACCAGGTGTCGACCGAAAGGCCGTTGCCTTCCGCCGTCTCGATCTGGTCGGCGCGCTGGAGCGTGCGGTTGATGCGCTTGGCAAGCTCCGGCGCGGCGTTCGCCGGATAGAGCGACTGGTCGGGATACATGGCAGACGCCGTGTTGGCGTCGGCGGCGACCTGCCAGCCCGAGAGATAGATCGCCTTCAGGCCGGCGCGGACCATCTGCATGGCCTGGTTGCCCGAGAGCGCGCCGAGCGCGTTGACGAAGTCCTCCTCGTGGATGAGCTTCCACAGCCGGTTCGCGCCGTTCTCCGCCAGCGTGTGGCGGATCTGGACCGAGCCGCGCAGCTTCTCGACGGTCTCGGCCGTATAGGGGCGCTCGATGCCGTCGAAACGGCCTTTCGGTGCGCTGGGAACGAGGTTGTAAAAATCGGTCATGATATCCTCCGCTGCGATGTCTCGGGATCGGAACAGGCTCGTTTGGCTGCCCGATTTCATGTGACATTATTTACATCGCAGCGCACAATAATGCGACGGGAAACCGGAAAACCAGCGCGACAATCGGGTAACGATGTCTTGCCTTTGACAGATCGCCTCTGTAAAAAAGTAAATATTGTAAAATTGACAGCCCTGCCGGTGCCGTAAAGGATTTGACAGATGGCGGAGAACAAAATCTTTGCCGGCCCGAAGGTCCGGCGCATCCGCAATGCGCTTCGCCTCACCCAGACGGCGATGGCGGAGGGCCTGTCGATCTCGCCGTCCTATCTCAACCTCATCGAGCGCAACCAGCGCCCGCTGACCGTGCAGCTCCTCCTGCGCCTGGCCTCCGTCTACAAGGTCGATCTCGACGACCTGCAGGGCGAGAGCGCCGGCCATGCGCGCCAGCTCCGCGAGGTCTTCGCCGATCCGCTGCTTGCCGGCGAGCTGCCGGGCGATCACGAACTGGTGGAGATAGCCGACGCCGCGCCGAACGTGGCGAGCGGCATCGTCAAGCTCTACCGCGCCTATCGCGAGCAGGCCGCGCGCCTCACCGACCTTGCCGATCTCCTCGCCCGCGAGGGCCATGCCACGACGCTGTCGGGTACGCTGCTGCCGATGGACGAGGTCCGCGACAAGCTGGAAAGCCGCCCCAACTATTTCGCCGCCATCGACGAGGCGGCGGAGCGTTTTTACGCCGCGCTCTCGCCCGGCGACGAGCTTGCCGGCGCCCTGAAGGGGTGGCTGCGCAAGGAGCACGGCGTCGTCGTGCGCCTGCTGCCGGTCCACACGATGCCGACCCTGCGGCGCCGCTTCGACCGGCACTCCATGCGCCTCTTCCTGTCGGAGCGGCTGTCGCCCTTCGACCAGTTGCGCGAGATCGCCATGGAGACGGTGCAGCTTGCCCTTCAGGAGGAGATTTTCGCCGAGCTCGACCGCCTCGCCTTCTCGACGGCGGAGGCGAAGCGCATCGCCCGCTTCGAGCTGGCGCGCTACGCCGCCCATGCGCTGATGATGCCCTACGAGGCGTTCCATGCGGCGGCGCAGCGGGCGCGCTACGATATCGACGTGCTGCGCGCACGTTTCGGCGTCTCCTACGAGCAGGCGGCGAACCGGCTCACCATGCTCCAGCGGCCGGGCAGGGCGGGCGTGCCCTTCTTCATGCTGGAGACGGACAATGCCGGCAACCGCTTCCGCCGGGCGGGCGCACAAGGGTTTCCGCAGGCGCGCTTCGGCGGCGGCTGTCCCAAGCTCGGCGTCCATGCCTCCTTCTCCCAGCCCGGCCAGATTCTCGTCGACCGCGTGGAGATGCCGGACGGGGCCGCTTTCCTCACGGTCTCGCGCACGCTGGAAGGCCCGCAGGGCGCCTTTGCCGAGCGGGTGCGCCGCACGGCGCTGCTCGTCGGCTGCGATGCGGCCCATGCCGAGGAGACGGTCTATGGCGAGGCGGTGCGCCGCGAAGGGGCCGTGGCGGTGGGAGCGGCCTGCCGGCTCTGCGAGCGGCAGGGCTGTCTTGCAAGGGCCGAGCCGCCCGTCACGCGGCCCCTCGGGCTCGACGAAATGGTCGCCGGCCTCAGCCTTTTCGACTTCCAGTGAATTTCCGCTTGCTTTCCGCCGAGGATAGGGTTTCAAATATGATAGGAATGGGAACAATGTGATATCAAAATTCACCTTACGTTGCGTCGAATGCCGCTTGTCGCCTCTTGAAAAAACTCCATAATCGGCGACTGTTCTTCAAGCCAACGTATAGGCCCGCAAAAAAACTGGGAGATAAATCAATGATAAGACGTACTCTTTTGGCGACTGCCGCCTTTTGTGCATTTCTGGGTGCCGGCGCGGCCTTTGCCGAAGACAAGGTCGTGAACGTCTACAACTGGTCGGACTATATCGATAGCTCGATCATCGACGATTTCACCAAGGAGACCGGGATCAAGGTCGTCTACGACGTCTACGATTCCAACGAGATCCTGGAAACGAAGCTGCTCGCCGGCGGCACGGGCTACGACGTCGTCGTGCCGACAAACACCTTCCTCCAGCGCCAGATCGCCGCGGGCGTCTACCAGAAGCTCGACAAGTCCAAGCTGCCGAACATCAAGAACATGTGGGACATGGTGGCCGAGCGCATGCAGCCGTTCGACCCGGGCAACGAATATTCGATCAACTACATGTGGGGCACGATCGGCATCGGCTTCAACAAGGCCAAGGTCAAGGAAGCCCTCGGCACGGACCAGATCGATAGCTGGAGCGTGCTGCTCGACCCGGCCAATGCCGAAAAGCTGAAGGATTGCGGCATCAACATGCTGGATTCGCCGACCGACATCATTCCGGTCGTGCTCGCCTATCTCGGCCTCAACCCCGACAGCCATGAGCCGGACGACATCGCCAAGGCCGAGGAAGCGCTCCTGAAGGTGCGGCCCTTTGTGCGCAAGTTCCACTCGTCCGAATTCATCAACGGCCTTGCCAACGGCGATATCTGCATCGCCATCGGCTGGTCGGGCGATATCTTCCAGGCGCGCGACCGTGCCGAGGAAGCCAATAACGGCGTCGAGCTCGGCTATTCCATCCCCAAGGAAGGCACGCAGATGTGGTTCGACCAGATGGCGATCCCGGCCGATGCGCCGCATGTCGAGGAGGCCCATGCCTTCCTCAACTACATCATGCGCCCGGAAGTCATCGCCAAGTCGACGGAATACGTCCACTACGCCAACGGCAACAAGGCTTCGCAGGCCCTCCTGCCGCCGGATATCATCAACGATCCGACGATCTATCCGGACGAGGCGACGCTGAAGAAGCTCTTCACCAACACGACGCTGGATGCCAAGACGCAGCGTCTGTTCACCCGGACCTGGACCAGGGTCGTGACCGGCCAGTAATCGGTCAGGAGGAATTGCCCGGAAAGATATTTCCGGGCAATTTCGTTTCGACCGACTGCCAAGATCATAAAGTTTGGGGACAGGCCATGAAATCTCTCGGCAATATCCGTCGTTCCTTTGCGCCGTGGACGGATCCGGATGCAAAACCGTTCATCAGCTTCCGCAACGTCACCAAGAAGTTCGGCGATTTCACTGCCGTCGACGACCTCACCCTCGACATCTACCACCGCGAATTCTTCGCCCTGCTCGGCGCGTCGGGCTGCGGCAAGTCCACGCTCCTGCGCATGCTGGCGGGCTTCGAGCGGCCGACCGCCGGCGAGATCATCCTCGACGGCCAGGACATCGCCGGCATCCCGCCCTACAAGCGGCCGGTCAACATGATGTTCCAGTCCTATGCGCTCTTCCCGCACATGAGCGTCGAGAGCAATATCGGCTTCGGCCTTCGCCAGGACGGCATGCCGAAGGGCGAGATCGCCGCACGCGTCGCCCAGATGCTCAAGCTCGTCAAGCTGGAGCAGTTCGCCAAGCGCAAGCCGCACCAGCTTTCCGGCGGCCAGCGCCAGCGCGTGGCGCTCGCCCGCTCGCTCGCCAAGCGCCCCAAGGTGCTGCTGCTCGACGAACCCCTCGGCGCGCTCGACAAGAAGCTGCGCGAGGAGACCCAGTTCGAGCTGATGGACCTGCAGCAGGAGCTTGGCCTCACCTTCGTCGTCGTCACCCACGACCAGGAAGAGGCGATGACGATGGCCGACCGCATCGCGGTCATGAGCCACGGCAAGGTCATCCAGGTGGCGACCCCTGCGGAAATCTACGAGGCGCCGAATTCCCGCTTCGTCGCGGATTTCATCGGCGACGTCAACATCCTCGACGGCAAGGTCTCGGCAAGCGGCAACGGCCGCATCGAGCTTGCCACGAACGAGGGCTTCACCGTCCGCACCGCCGCTGCCAACGCGCCCGCGACGGGCAGCGCCGCGGGCTTCGCCATCCGCCCCGAAAAGCTGAAGGTGACGCGCGCCGCCCCGGCGGACGCCTCCGTCAACGCGGCACAGGGCGAGATCTGGGATATCGGCTATCTCGGCGACATGACCGTCTTCCACGTCAAGCTCGACAGCGGCAAGGTGGTCAAGGCCTCCATGCTCAACGCCCAGCGCGAGGTGGAGGATCCGGTGGCCTATGACGAAAGGGTCTGGGTCTCCTTCGGCGAGACCGCCGGCGTCGTGTTGAAGGATTGAGCACATGAACAAGCTCGGCTCCGCCATCTTCAGCCGCCTTGTCATCATCATTCCCTATGCCTGGCTGCTGTTCTTCTTCCTCATCCCCTTCTTCATCGTCTTCCGCATCTCACTCTCGACGACCGCCATCGCCCAGCCGCCCTATACGCCGGTCTTCGCGCTTTCGGACGGCCTTGCCGGCCTGTGGGCGAAGATCGGGCAGTTCCATTTCGACAATTTCGTCTGGCTGACCGAGGATGCGCTCTACTTCAACGCCTATATATCGAGCGTGTGGATCGCCGCGCTCTCGACGTTCATCACGCTCCTGATCGGCTATCCGATCGCCTACGGCATGGCGCAGGCGCCGCGCTCGCTGCGACCGACGCTGCTGATGCTCGTCATCCTGCCGTTCTGGACGAGCTTCCTCATCCGCGTCTATGCCTGGATCGCCATCCTGAAGCCCGAGGGGCTGCTCAACCAGTTCCTCATCGGCATCGGCGTCATCCATGATCCGCTGATCATCATGAACACCAACTGGGCGATCTATATCGGCATCGTCTATTCGTACCTGCCCTTCATGGTGCTGCCGCTCTATTCGGCGCTGGAGAAGATGGACAACACGCTGATCGAGGCGGCGCAGGACCTCGGCTGCCCGCAGATCACCGCCTTCTGGAAGGTGACGTTCCCGCTCTCCATTCCCGGCATCGTCGCGGGCTGCATGCTCGTTTTCATCCCGGCCGTCGGCGAGTTCGTCATCCCGGACCTTCTCGGCGGGTCGCAGACGCTGATGATCGGCAAGACGCTGTGGACCGAATTCAACGCCAACCGCGACTGGCCGGTCTCCGCCGCCGTCGCCACCATACTGCTCCTCATCCTGGTCGTGCCCATCGTGTTCTTCCAGAATGCGCAGGCCAAGGCCGAAGAGCAGGGGAGGTAAGCCGATGAACAGCTGGTCGCGTTTCAACATCGTCTCGGTCGTCCTCGGCTTCACCTTCCTCTACCTGCCGATCGTCCTTCTGGTGATCTTCTCCTTCAACGAGTCCAAGCTCGTCACGGTCTGGGCGGGCTTCTCATTTAAATGGTACGTCTCGCTCTTCCATAACCAGGGCTTGATGGATGCCGCCTGGGTGACGGTCCGCGTGGGGTTGCTCGCCGCGAGCATCGCCACCGTCCTCGGCACGATGGCGGCGCTCGCGCTGACGCGCTACACGCGTTTCCGCGGACGGCTGCTCTTTTCCGGCATGGTCTATGCGCCGCTCGTCATGCCGGAGGTCATCACCGGCCTCTCGCTGCTCCTGCTCTTCGTTGCCATCGGCTTCGACCGCGGCTTCTGGACGGTGACGCTGGCGCATATCACCTTCTCGATGTGCTTCGTGACGGTGGTGGTGCAGTCGCGCCTGCTCTCCTTCGACCGCTCGATCGAGGAAGCGGCGCTGGATCTCGGGGCGACGCCGGTGAGGACCTTCTTCGAGGTGACGCTGCCGGTCATCGCGCCGGCCGTGCTTTCCGGCTGGATGCTGGCGCTGACGCTCTCGCTCGACGATCTCGTGATCGCCAGCTTCACCTCCGGCCCCGGCGCCACCACGCTGCCGATGAAGATCTACAGCCAGGTGCGCCTCGGCGTGACGCCGGAGATCAACGCGGCCTGCACCATCCTCATCGGCCTCGTCGCCATCGGCGTCGTCATCGCCTCGGTCATGACGAAGCGGCGCGAGATCCAGCGCCAGCGGGACGAACAGGCGGCGTTCGCCGGACGATGATCAATCCTGCCGGCGAGGGTCCTCGCCGGTGAGGATGGAGATCGGCGAGATCACCGGGTCCGGCCAGGAGCCGCCGGCAAAGAAGCTGATGGGGGGATTGGCAGGCGCCGTCCCGTCCGCCGTCCGTTCGGCAAGGCGACCGGCCAGCGCCACGCTGCCTGTGCGATAGGGGATCATGCCCGAAAGGGCGAGCAGCCTGCCGCTCCCCTCGATTTCCGCCTTGACCAGTTCGGCAAGCCCGCGGTTCAGCCGCGCGTCCACCTCCGCCCGCGTGAAATCGAAGGAGCCGTCGGCGGCCTCGGAGATATTGAAGAATGTGTTCTTCGCCGCCCGCTCCTCGAAGGCCTTGCGGTTGAAATGGGTGAGCGTGCCCTGGCCCATATGGAGCTGGAAGCGGCCCGACATGTCAGAGGCCGTCGTCGCCCAGAGCGGCCGGTCGGTGGAAAGCTCGAAATCTGCCGAGCCGATGCCGGTGGGAAGCGGCCCGGGCAGGCCGAGTGTGCTGACGATAGCGCCGATATCCACATTGCCGAGCGACATCTGCAACTGGCCGCCGCCGCGGAAACCCTGCTCGGCCAGCGTGATGCGCCCCGTCATGCGTCCTTCAAGGAAGGTGCTGTCGCCGATGTCGAAGGAGGCGCGGCCGTTCTCGATGCGCATGCCGGCGGCAAGGTCCTGAAGGGAGAAGGGCGAGAAGTCGGCCGTCTTGGCGGAAAGCCGGAGATCCATGCCGAACTGGTGGATGAAGGCCGTATCGATCGTCGGTGCGTTCGGATCGGTGCCGGGAAGCGGCGAGAAGGCCGTCAGGAAGGCGCGCAGGTCGATCCGGTCGAAGGCGAGCGTTCCGCCGAGCTGCGGCACGCCCTCCGGCGGCATGGCGATGTCGAGGACGCCGGTCGCCTGCGCATTGTCGAGCGTGAGCTGAACGTCCTCCAGCTTGGCGGAATAGCCCGACGTCGCGACCTTCGCTTCCAGCGCGACCTGCCCCACAGTGCCGACCGCCGGAATATCCTTGCCCTGCCAGACGAGGAGGCGGGCGAGCGAGGGCGTCGCAAGCTGCAGCGCGCCGGAAACGAAGGCATTGTCGGAAAGATTGGCGACCCCCTCGAAATTCATCGTCGCGGGATCGGCGGTGAGGCCGGCATGCACGTCCGCGTTCCGCCCGGCAAGCAGGAGGAGGGGTTTGTCGCAGGCGAAGGTCACGCGCGTCAGCTCGCCGTTGACGACGCCGGAAAGCGAAAGCGCGAGCCGCCGGCCGAGGGTCGGCCATGTGATGCTGCCGTCGATGTCGGTGACGCGGTGCCGGCTGCCGTCTGCGCGCGTGATGTCGACGATCCCGTCGCGCAGGTCGATCGTGCCGATGCGCTGGTCGGGCAGGGCGGCGGCGGGCTGACCCTCGACCGTCTTGGCGGTGGCGTCGATCGCCTCGATCAGCCAGCCGCTGTGGCGCCAGTTGAGGGTGCCGTCCGCCTTCCAGCCGATATGCACCACCGGCCGCGCCAGCTCGAAATCGCTGAAGGCCGGCTGGCCGCGCACGGCACCGAGGAGATCGAAGTTCGCCGAAACGGCCTCGACCTTCGCCAGCTCCTCGCCCTCTTCGGTCACGAAGCTGACGCGGCCGAGCGTCACGCGCGGATAGGGCCAGAAGGAGAATTCCGCCGGCTCGCCGACATGTACGTTCGCGCCCGTCCAGTCCTCCAGCGCCTGCTCGATGCCGCGCTGCACCGCCTCCGTCTGCACGAGGAAGGGAAAGGCGATGCGCAGGCCGGCGACAACTAGAAGCACGGCAAGGACCGTCCGCCACAGGCGCTTCGATCGTAGGAAACGGGAAAGGCTCATTCAGGCGCAGTTCCTCTGCCGGGCGCATTCATGTCTCAGGTCGAACGGGGATAGGCGCTCGGGCGAAAGAAATCAAATGCCGCCGTGGCGGAATTGCGCGCGGCGACGGCGCGATCCGGCGTTCGGCGCTTTATACCGCGGCGCAACATGCTATATCAGGCCATGGAGTGGAGGACAGCATGACGTCAGAAATGCCCTTGTGGGAACCTTCGGCAGACATCCTGGCAAAGAGCCCGATGGCGCTCTTCATGAAGGCCGCCGGCGCGAAGGCCGGGCGCGATTTCAGGACCTATGACGACCTGCACGCCTGGTCGGTGGAAGACCGGGCCGCGTTCTGGACCGCCGTCTGGGACGAGTGCGGCGCCGTGGGCGAGAAGGGCGGCATCGCGCTCGAAAACGGCGAGCGCATGCTGGAGGCGCGGTTCTTCCCCGAGGGTCGGCTGAACTTCGCCGAAAACCTCCTGAAGAAGGCGGGTCCGGACGACGCCATCGTCTTCCGCGGCGAGGACAAGGTCTCCTACCGCTGGTCCTGGGACGATCTGCGCGCGCGCGTCTCGAAACTCCAGCAGGCCTTTGCCGCCATGGGCATCGGCGAGGGCGACCGTGTGGCGGCCATGATGCCGAACATGCCGGAGACCATCGCCCTGATGCTCGCCGCCGCCTCGCTCGGCGCCATCTGGTCCTCCTGTTCGCCCGATTTCGGCGAGCAGGGCGTGCTCGACCGTTTCGGCCAGATCGAGCCGAAGCTCTTCATCGCCTGCGACGCCTACTGGTATGCCGGCAAGCTCCAGGACGTCTCGGCCAAGGTGAAGGCCGTTGCCGGCAAGCTCGGCGTGCCGGTCCTCGTCGTGCACTATGCGGGCGATGCCGAAGCGCTTGCCGCCGCCCTGCCGGACGGGCGCACGCTGGAAGCGCTGACGGCGCCCTATGACGCCAGGCCGCTGACCTTCGCGCAGCTCCCCTTCCGCCACCCGCTCTACATCCTCTTTTCCTCCGGCACGACGGGGGTGCCGAAATGCATCGTGCACTCGGCCGGCGGCACGCTGCTGCAGCACCTCAAGGAACACAACCTGCATTGCAGCCTCACCGAGGGCGACCGTCTCTTCTACTTCACCACCTGCGGCTGGATGATGTGGAACTGGCTGGTCTCCGGCCTTGCCGTGGGCGCGACGCTCTGCCTCTTCGACGGCTCGCCCTTCCATCCGGACGGCAACGTGCTGTTCGATTATGCGGAGGCGGAGAAATTCGCCGTCTTCGGCACTTCCGCCAAATATATCGACGCCGTGCGCAAGGGCGGCTTCACGCCCCGTACGACACACGATCTTTCCAGCCTGCGGCTCCTCACCTCCACCGGCTCGCCGCTCTCGCCGGAAGGCTTCTCCTTCGTCTACGAGGGCATCAAGCCGGACGTGCAGCTCGCCTCGATCTCCGGCGGCACGGACATCGTCTCCTGCTTCGTGCTCGGCATTCCGCTGAAACCCGTCTGGCGCGGCGAGATCCAGGGCCCCGGCCTCGGCCTTGCCATGGACGTGTGGGACGAGGACGGCCGGCCGGTGCGCGGCGAAAAGGGCGAACTCGTCTGCACCAAGGCCTTCCCTTCGATGCCGGTCATGTTCTGGAACGATCCGGACGGCGCCAAGTATCGCGGCGCCTATTTCGAGCGCTTCGACAATGTCTGGTGCCACGGCGATTTCGCCGAGTGGACGAGCCACGGCGGCATCGTCATCCACGGCCGCTCCGACGCCACGCTCAATCCGGGCGGCGTGCGCATCGGCACGGCGGAGATTTATAACCAGGTCGAGCAGATGGAGGAAGTCGCCGAAGCGCTCTGCATCGGCCAGGACTTCGACGACGACGTGCGCGTCGTGCTCTTCGTGCGCCTTGCCCCCGGCGTCACGCTGGACGAGGTGCTGGAAAAGAAGATCAGGACGAAGATCCGCACCGGCGCCTCGCCGCGCCATGTGCCGGCGAAGATCGTTGCGGTCGCCGATATTCCGCGCACCAAGTCCGGCAAGATCGTCGAGCTTGCGGTGCGCGAGGTCGTGCACGGCCGGCCGGTGAAGAACAAGGAAGCGCTCGCCAATCCCGAGGCGCTGGCGCTCTTTGCCGATCTCGCCGTCCTGAGGACGTGAACGTTAACGGATGGCCACGCCGCGTTAACCAAGTTTGCGAAGTTGTGAACGCGGGCGCTGTGCCGGAACGGGCCAGGTAAGGATTCGTTAAGCCGGGACGGCGCAAGGTCGTGCCAACTTGAGCGCGCCCGATGATGGGCGTTCCGGTCCTCCCGGCCCCGATGGCATGAAGCCGTTCACCCACGCTTTTGTTGGACAGCATTCAAACTATCGGGGCGGCGCATGCCGCCCTCTTTTTTATCCGCGATCCTGCCGCCTCAGTCCGCCAGCACCCGCGGGGAGGGGAAGACCACCTCCACCAGCGTGCCCTCGTTGGGCGTGGAGCTGATGGCGAAGCTCGCCCGGTTGGCATCGACCATCGCCTTGGTCAGCGGCAGGCCGAGGCCGGTGCCGTCGCCGCGCTTGCGCGCACCCGTCGTCACCTGCCGGAAGGGCTTCATCGCCTGTTCAAGCTCGCTGCGCGTCATGCCGACGCCGGTGTCGCGGATGCGCAGCACCACGCTGCCGTTCGCCTCGTAGGCGGTGGACACGACGATCTGCCCGCCGGCCGGCGTAAAGCGGATGGCGTTCGACAGGATGTTCAGCGCGATCTGCTTGATCGAGCGCAGGTCGGCGACGATCTGCGGCACATTGGCAGACAGCGAGGTGCGGATGATGACCCGCTGGGCGTTCGCCTGCGGCTGCACCAGCGACACGGCCTCCGAGATCGTCTCGTTGAGCCCGACCGCCGTGAATTCCAGCTCCATCTCGCCCGCCTCGATCTTGGAAATGTCGAGGAGGTCGTTGACGATGTCGAGGACGTGCCGGCCGGAGCGGCCGATGTCGTTGGCATATTCGATATAGCGCGGATGGCCGATCGGCCCGAAGCGCTCCGTCGCCATCATGTCGGAAAAGCCGATGATGGCGTTGAGGGGCGTGCGGATCTCGTGGCTGACGCGGGCGAGGAAATCGCTCTTGTGGGCGTTCGCCGTCTCGGCGGCGCGCTTGGCGTTGCGCAGCTCCTCCTCGGTGCGTTTCCACTGCGTGATGTCGCGGATGACGGCGCAGTAGCCGGAAGACGAAGAGAGGCGCCCCATCGTCATGAAGAGGGGAATGAAGCCGCCGGCCGCTTCCCGGCCGATCACCTCGCGCCCGTCGTTGAGGACGCTCGCAACGCCGTGGCCGGAGAGGCCCGCGAGATAATCGAGCACCGCCTTCTGGCTCTCATGGGCGAAGAGCATGGCGAAGGGCCGGCCGCGCGTCTCGTCCTCGTCGTAGTTGAAGAGGGCGCTCGCCGAGCGGTTCATCGAGCGGATGTCGCCGTCCTGGCCCACCACCACGACGCCGTCCGTCGCCGTCTCCAGGATCGAGCGCAGCTCGCTGACCTCGATGCGCAACGCCGAGACTGCCGCCTGCTCGCCCGTGCGCTCGTCGGCATCCGCCGGGACGGGCGCGGTCTCGACCAGCGAGAGCACCGGCTTTTCATGCGCCGGCGTCAGCGCCAGGAGGAGGGCCGTGCCGTCTTCCCAGCGGATCGACTGGAGGCGTGCACGCACCGCGCTCGTCGTCTCCCCGTCCGCATGGCGCAGGTTCATCGTGCCGCTGCCGTCTTCCGTGTCCTCGTCGGGGCCGGCCAGCAGGATGTCCAGCCCGCCGGAGGCTTCAAGGTCCCCGATGCTGCCGTAGCCGGTCAGGCGGAAGAATTCCGGATTGGCGTGGATCAGCCGGTCGCCGACATGGACGAGCAGCGCGACGGGCAGCGCGTCGACGACGGCGGCCGTGAGGCCGTAGTCCATCTGCCGGCGCGGCGGCGCGATGGCCGCGCGGTTGCCGCCATGATCCTCGGCCAGCATGTCGTCGGCATGGGGGCCGACTTCGAGGCCGGGCATTTCCTCCGCCGGCTCCTCGGTGGCGCCGTGTTCTTCAGGGGCCTTCTCTTCCGTCTCTCCGGCAGCGCCCATCGGGTCGCTCGGCGGGCGGTCTTCCGGCTTGCGCTTGCCGAAGGTCTCGCCGAGCTGGCGGGCGATCTCGCGGAAGGCTGCCTGCTCGCCGGTGGAAAGGCCGTCGAAGAGGCCGCCGCGGTTGCGGCGCGTTTCGAGCTGCACGACCTTGTCCGACTGCCGGCGGCTCGGGTTCTCGACGAGGCGAAGGGCAGGGCGCTCGCCGCGGAAGGCATCCTCTTCGTCGGCGGGCGGCGTTGCGGGCTGCTCTTGCGTTTCCATCGCCGGGGCGTCGCCGGCCGCATCGTCCACGACCGGCGTTTCCTCTTCGGTGGCTGCTTCTTCCGCCGGGGCTGCGTCCTCGGCCTCGGCCGCGCCGAGCGTCAGGCCGCGGGCATGGCCGTCTTCGGTCGCATCGGCGATGCGCACGATGCCGAAGCCGCGGAAGCCGTCGAATTCGCGGTTGCGCGAATAGGTCGGCAGGGCGGCGAGGTCGACCGGCACGACGAGGCGCGTGCCTTCCACCGGCCAGAGGATCGTCTTGCCCGACCAGGTGTCGCGCCGGCGCAGCAGGTCGCCGATCTTGCCTTCGGGATCGAGGTCGAACCGGGCGGCGACGTCGGTGAAGCGCTCGCCGGCAATGGCCGCGGCATGCGGGCCGACGGCGCCGGAAAACTCGTCGGAAACCTCGCTGAACCGGCCCTCCGCGTCGATCTTCCAGACGAAGCGGATCGGCCGGCCCTGCGGATTGAAGGTGAAGCCGCCTGCCGTTTCGCCCGCCTCGTCGGCAGGGCTGTGGTCTTCGGGGACGATTTCATCGACGGAGACGGGAGCCGCGTCGACCGCGTCCGGCACATCTTCCGTTTCGGCGGCGGAGAACTCTGCGGCCTCCAGTTCATCCTCCTCGGCAAGCGCGTAGGCGCGCACCGTCTCGTCGCCGTGGGCGGCGACCTCGGAGACGGAAGCCGGCTCGGCCGCTTCCTCCGGCGATGCCCCCGCCGGAACGACAGGCTCGGGCTCGGCGTGCACCTCGTCCTCGTCGGGATCGAGATGGCCGAGAATGGTTTCGACGGCGAAGAGCAGGTGCAGCGCCGGATCGTCGGAAATGCGGCCGATGGCGGCGGGCAGGTGGCCGAGGCCGGTGGCGATGGGGCGCTTGACGAGGCGCTCGGCGCTGCGGCCGGCCGCCTCCACCAGGGCGCGGCGCGTCTCCGGGCTGATGGCAAGCGCCGCGAAACCCTCCGAGGCGGCCACGACGGCGCCTTCGCCGTCGAGCACGGCCATGTGCGTGTCGGGATCGTCGAGGCCGGCGAGCATGGCCGTGGCCGCTTCCTCCGCCCCGCCATCTGCGACGGGCGCGCTGAAGAGGATCGCATCCTCGCCGGGACGAAGGGTCACCGCCTCGACGGCAGCGTTCACCGGCACGCTGCGGAAGCCGTTGCCGATGCGCATGACGAAGGCCCGCCGCTCGCCGGGCGTTCGTACCTGGCCGGCGGTGGCGGCAAGCTGGCGGAAGGCGACGTCGGTGCGGTCCGGGCCGGCATCGAGGAAGTCGTAGATATTCTCTTCGCCGAAGAGCGCCGCGCCGCGCCCGTTCGACCAGAGCACGCGCGCCATGTCCCTTGAAAACAGCACGACGGCCTCGCCCCTTGCGAAGGGCAGGCGCACCCGCTCGTGGACGGCGACGTCGATAAAGGGATACTGCTTTGCGGACATGTTCAGGCCTGTATCTGGCTTCCGGCGTCCCGGTCTTCGATTAACGCTTTATTAATAGCGGCCCCCGGGGGAGGGGTCCAGCGGCGGGGCCGCAAAGCCCCGGGCTTTCAGGCGAAAGGGTTAACGGCATCATCGGTTCCCGAGAGGATTATTGTGCAGCGCACAAAATTGTTGCAATGCGAAAGAAAAGAGCCTATATAGACGCCATCCCCGAACCCGGCGCCTCTGAGAGGGCCAAACAAAGGAGCGCATGACATGGCTACCAAGAAGACCGACGACGTATTTTCCATCGCATCCATCGACCCGGCCAAGTTCTCCGAGAGCTTCCGCGACTTCGCCGAAAAGGGCGCCGCGCAGACCAAGGAAGCCTATGCCAAGATGAAGGAAGCCGCCGAAGACGCCACGAAGACCGTTGAAGCGACGCTCGAAAGCGCGCAGGCCGGCTCCGTCGAACTCGGCCTCAAGGCCATCGAAGCCCTTCGCACCAATGCCGAGAACTCGCTTTCGCACATGGAAGCCCTGCTCGGCGTGAAGTCCGTTGCCGAACTCTTCGAGCTGCAGACCGCCTTCCTGCGCAAGCAGGCCGAAGTCGTCGTCGAGCAGGCCAAGGGCCTCCAGGAAACCTCCAAGAAGGTCGCCGAGAAGGTCTCCGCCCCCGGCAAGTCAGCTGCCGAAAAGGCCATGAAGTCCTTCAAGACCGTCTGAGCCGCGCACTGCGCCGGCAAGGGCCGCATGAGACAATGGCCGGGCCGATCGCCCGGCCATTTTCGTTTGGAGCCTCGCAAAAAAGGCTTGATAAAAGGTGCGGCTGCCCGTATGTGACGCACCAAGCGCGCCGGATGCGCGCCTTGTGCGGTTGTAGCTCAGTTGGTTAGAGCGCAGGTTTGTGGCACCTGAGGTCGTAGGTTCGATTCCCACCAACCGTACCATTCCTTTCTCCCGATAAGCCTAAATGTCACAAGGACTTACGAGGAGAGTGGAACGTTTCTCCGCAACTTTTGCATAGAGATTTTGACCTCTTATTGCTTCTGTGGAACACTTATGGAACATCTGTAGCTCGCTTCCATGCCTGAAGCTGGACCCGCAATTCAAATCAAGACCCCCTCAGCTAGCTCGCAGTTGCTACGACTGATAGAGAATCGTTCAGCGATGACGGGCTGTAGAGGTTTGTTATGGGTGAAGAGCTTCCGAAATATGGGCCGTGCCTATTCCTATTTGACGGATATGCCGACGGGGTAGAAGAACCTGCGCTGAGTTCATTCACAGGGATGCTACTAGCCTCGATATCGGCTTCAGACTCAGAGGGGATCGTTACCGCTGAGCTCCGTGGTGGACTACCGCAGCTTTCGGATTTTGCCGCACGTATTACTGCTGTATCTCGCGACCTGAACAGGTCGAGCCATACGCAAAGCCACGACATGAACCTCTACAGGTTACTTCTTTGGGACATGGCTGATTCTTTGAGCGTTGGTAACACAGCGCCAAATTATCGTGCGATCATGAAGGTTCTTGGCGCACGACGAGAAGAATGCCTTGCTCTATCGGATTTGAATCCGGAAATTCGAACGTCATGCGATTTGAAACTGAGACAAACGCCCGGCTATCTTGGTTGCTGTCCAATCGATTTGGGGAACCCAATCCAGCGCCGCGCTTTTTTCGATGGATTGATGCATCTCGCGCTGATCGATGAGGGGGCCGTAATACAAGAGCGTTCTATCGAAGGTGATGAAGATTGGGAGCTCAAGGGCGCGAGGCAGTTCAAGCCTAACGGATTAAAATGGACAGATCATCGATTTGGCACCATCCCAAAAAGGTTTAGACTACCGAATTTGCCGACGTCAGAGCGAGGTATGCTCTCTATAGATCGCTTTAATCGTAAGTTGACCGTGTCGGTTGAAGGCCGGATTTTTGAGGCTCTTCGAAATGCATCCTGGACCGATAAGAAAGGCGAAGCATTTAGTTTTTCCGCTGCTGAACCCGGTCGAGATATTTTGGAAGCTCTACTCCCAGACGGAAAATTCACCCATTATCTCTTCAATCGCGACCACAAAGATGGTGGGCCGAAGGCTAAGTTCCTAATGGATGAGCTCGGATTTGAGGCGGAGGATTGGCGTTATCTTGCAGCCCAACTCTACGATGCACTCCTTCTCTCGCAACCAAGAGACGTGGAACTGAGGAAATGGGATAAAGGTTACGGTGCGCGCTTCAACGTCTATGTCGAAGTGACATCTCGAACAGGAAAAAGCGGCGTATTGCGCACTGGATGGATGCTCACACCCGGCGAAGTACCCAGTCTATCAACTGCCGTTCCAGATCATGCCGAGGATGTCGTCAAACCCCCGTTACCAGCTGTGCTCAAGCCAGAAAAGGCTGGTGATGAATGGTGGACGAAGCTTTTTATCCTGGCGGATGAACATGGTCGAAAGGCGCATGACGCTGTTTTACCAACCCCAATGGTTCTGTCGGGTTTTGAGGTGATCGAGGAAGGTGAGTGCGGCTCCGCATGTGTGGTGGTAAGTGATGCGCGGAAAGGCTTTGCGCGTTGGCTGATTAAGACTGGGCGTGGCGATAGGTTTTATCGTGGTGGGGCTTCTGTGTATTGTAACTCGCAATCCCAGTCTGTAGAGCGCGCGGAGGCCTACGCGCTGGCTTTCGCACGAGTTCTTGCTCTGAATGGAGTCCCGTCTCAAGTGGAAACATATTATTCATAAATAAAATTGCCATAGAATGATATATGTTTAGAGAGTATCAATGGGTTGTTCCGACGTGAGGGGAGATCGCCCTGAATTATATTAGCATTTTTGGTCTGTTGCTTGACCTTGCGGGCGTTCTATTGCTTGGGTGCGATCTTGTCCGGGTTCAGCTCAGGCTTCGTGGTGACGCTGAAGATCGTCTTTCGCGACTAGATAATGTCCTTCATGAGATTGGAGGTATCGACGGCTGGGCGGAAACTGTGCCTGACGATTTTCGTGATTGGCAATGGGATGAAGGGCGTACAGTCATGCTTGACGGAACATTCGATCCGAAACATGCCGGTGCATGCCGCCTAAAGAAAGATGCCGTGCTCCTGCTGCACGAGTTCCTGCACGAATTCGGCGACGGTGCGCACGCGAACGAGGTCGCGCGCGCTCTCGTGCCAGGTCGTCCAGTAGGCGCGGCGGATGGAGGTGGCCGGCAGCAGGCGGACGAGCTCGCCATATTGCCGCGCGATATAGTCGTGCAGGATGCCGATGCCCGCGCCGGAGCGCACGGCCTCCGTCTGGCCCGTCGCGCTGGAAATCTCGAAGCCGGCATCCCAGCTTCGCATGATCTCTCCGGTGAAGTTGAGCGAGGCGGTGAAGATCAGGTCCTCCACATAGCCGATCCGCCGGTGCGCCTTGAGGTCCTCCACGGTTTCCGGCGTGCCGTTCTCCGCAAGGTAGCCGCGCGAGGCATAGAGGCCGAGCGTGTAGTCCGTGAGCTTGGAGGAGACGAGGCGTCCCTGCTCGGGCCGCTCCAGCGTGATGGCGATGTCCGCCTCGCGCTGCGAGAGCGAGAAGGAGCGCGGCACCGGCACGAGCTGGATCTTCAGCTCGGGATGGCGCGCCGTCAGCCGGCCGAGGCGGGGCGCGAGGAAGGAGACGCCGAAGCCGTCCGGCGCGCCGACCCGCACGGTGCCGGCGACGGCCGCGTCGATACGGCCGATGCGCGCCTGCGCCGCCAGCATCTCCGTCTCCATGCGCTCGGCGGCGGCAAGGAAGGCCTCGCCTTCCGCGGTGAGGTCGCAGCCGTTTGTGCGGCGGATGAGAAGGCGCGTCTTCAGCGCCGCCTCCAGCGCGCTGACGCGGCGGCTGAGGGTCGCGTGGTTGACGCCGAGCCGGCGGGAGGCGGCGAGCAATTGCCCCGTGCGGGCAACGGCGAGGAACATGCGCACATCGTCCCAGTTCATCGGCGCCTCCGGCTATAATTTCTGCACAACGGTTCCTTAGACGAGGCGATTGAGTTGTGCAAATTGTAGTGCGATGATCCGCCCACAACAAAGGAGGACTCCCCATGCGTGAGATCGGACACTTCATCAACGGCAAGCCGGTTGCCGGCACGAGCGGGCGCACCGCGGACGTCTACAACCCAGCGACGGGCGAGGTTCAGGCGAAGGTCGCGCTGGCGAGCCCCGCCGAGCTCCAGGCCGCCGTCGACGCCGCCAAGGCCGCGCAACCGAAGTGGGCCGCCACCAACCCGCAGCGCCGCGCCCGCGTCTTCATGAAGTTCGTCGAGCTCCTCAACCAGAACATGGAAGAGCTGGCCGTCCTGATCTCCCGCGAGCACGGCAAGACGGTGGAAGATTCCAAGGGCGACGTCATCCGCGGCCTGGAAGTGTGCGAATTCGTCATCGGCATCCCGCACCTTTCCAAGGGCGAGTTCACCGAGGGCGCCGGCCCGGGCATCGACATGTATTCGATCCGCCAGCCGCTCGGCATCGGCGCCGGCATCACGCCGTTCAACTTCCCCGGCATGATCCCGATGTGGATGTTCGCCCCGGCCATCGCCTGCGGCAACGCCTTCATCCTGAAGCCCTCAGAGCGCGATCCGTCCCTGCCGATCCGCCTTGCCGAACTGATGATGGAAGCGGGCCTGCCTGCCGGCATCCTCAATGTCGTCAACGGCGACAAGGGCGCGGTCGATGCGATCCTCACCCACCCGGATATCGCCGCCGTCTCCTTCGTCGGCTCCACGCCGATCGCCCGCTACGTCTATGGCGCAGCCGCCTCCAACGGCAAGCGCGCCCAGTGCTTCGGCGGCGCGAAGAACCACATGATCATCATGCCCGATGCCGATCTCGACCAGGCCGCGAACGCCCTGATGGGCGCCGGCTACGGCTCGGCCGGCGAGCGCTGCATGGCGATCTCGGTTGCCGTTCCGGTCGGCGAGGAAACCGCCAACCGCCTCGTCGAGAAGCTGACGCCGATGATCGAGAGCCTGCGCATCGGCCCCTATACCGACGAGAAGGCCGACATGGGCCCGCTCGTCACCAAGGAAGCCAAGGCCCGCGTCCTCGGCCTCATCGACAAGGGCGTGGAGGAAGGCGCCAAGCTCGTCGTCGACGGCCGCGGCTTCAAGCTGCAGGGCTATGAGGACGGCTATTTCGTCGGCGGCTGCCTCTTCGACAACGTCACGCCGGACATGGAAATCTACAAGACCGAGATTTTCGGCCCGGTCCTGTCGGTCGTGCGCGCCAAGAACTACGAGGAAGCCCTCGACCTGCCGATGAAGCACGAATACGGCAACGGCGTCGCCATCTACACCCGCGACGGCGATGCCGCCCGCGACTTCGCCAGCCGCATCAACATCGGCATGGTCGGCGTCAACGTTCCGATCCCGGTTCCGCTCGCCTACCACTCCTTCGGCGGCTGGAAGTCCTCCGCCTTCGGCGACCTCAACCAGTACGGCTCGGACTCGATCAAGTTCTGGACCCACACCAAGACGATCACCAGCCGCTGGCCGTCGGGCATCAAGGACGGCGCCGAGTTCTCCATGCCGACGATGAAGTGATCCTCGCGATCCGACTGTCGAAAGGGCTCCCCACCGGGAGCCCTTTTGCATTGCGGGATTTCGGGCATCCCCCATCGCCGGAACGACGTCGGCAAACCGGGCTCGGGCGGACAATGATGCGCCCATATAAACATGAATGTGTTTTTCCGCTTTTTGGAATTGTTCTAAACGTGCTTCTGTCCTATATGTGGTGCATCAAAGGCCGGATTCGGAGTTTCCCATGCGTCTGACGAAGCAAACGAACTATGCCGTGCGCATGTTGATGTACTGCGCAGCGAACGGCGACAAGCTCAGCCGCATTCCCGAAATCGCACGAGCCTACGGCGTTTCCGAGCTGTTCCTGTTCAAGATCCTCCAGCCGCTCACGCGCGCGGGCATCATCGAGACGGTGCGCGGCCGCAACGGCGGGGTGCGCCTGCCCAGGCCAGCCACCGAGATCACGCTGTTCGACGTGGTGCGCGTGACGGAGGATTCCTTCGCCATGGCCGAATGCTTCGAGGCCGGCGAGATCGAATGCCCGCTCGTCGATAGCTGCGGCCTCAACGCCGCGCTGCGCAAGGCGCTGAACGCCTTCTTCGAAGTGCTCCAGCAGTACACGATCGACGACCTCGTCAAGGCGCGCCCGCAGATCGGCATGCTGCTCGGCCTCGACCACACGCAGGCCGCCCGCCAGCCGGCGGCCTGACGCCGCCCGGCGATCGCGGACGGGCGATCAGATCCCGGCGCCGGCGTCGCGCTTCACATATTCCTGCAGGATGAATTCGATGGCCGTCGGGTCCAGTTCGGCCTTGTCGATGCGGAAGTCGACGCCGTAGTCGTCGATCTTCTGGAAATAGGCATCGCTGATCGACGACGAGATGACGCCGACCGGGCCGATATAGCCGGCCCGGCGCAGCTCCGGCACGGTCTCGCGGAAATCCGCCTGCGGCTGGAGCCGGTTGTCCATCAGGATCATGTCGAGGGGAACGCCCGCCGCGCGGATGAAGTCGAGCGCGCCATCCACCGTCTCGACATAGTGCAGGCTGATCGCGTAGCTCGCCACCTTGCGCATCAGCGCGCTGAGGATGACGTTTTCCGCAGGGTCGTCGTCGACGAGCAGGATATGCACTTGTGCAGTCATGGCGGTAGATGAACCTGGTTGCGTCAAAAGGGCGGCAGGCCCCGGAAAACCGCGGCTACTGTCGTTCAGGCGGCGAATATTAACAAGTCCCTCACTCCTGTTATCCGTAACATTGCTGACCTGTTTCGGGACGCTACTGGATGATCTGCTCGCGGATCGCCTTGGCGACCATCTGCGTGCGGTTCACGACGTCGAGCTTCTTCAGGATCGTCGCGGTGTGCGAGTTCACCGTATGCTCGGAAACCGAGACGATCAGCGCGATCTCGCTCGCCGTCTTGCCGTAGGAGATCCAGCGCAGGATCTCCGTCTCGCGCGGGGTGAGGCCCATGCCGGCCTTGTTGGCGAGCACCTGGCGGTAATAGTAGTCGAAGGCGCAATTGGCCTCGTAGCAGATCTCGAAATGCGCGTCGCGCTCGATATCCTCGCCGTCGCCGAGGAAGAGCACGACATAGCGCGTGCCGGCGACCGAATGCACCGGAATGGACAGCGCCATGTCGAAGCCGATCTGGTCGAGGAAGTCCGAGCCCTCGCGCAGCCCGTTTTCCGGGCGGTCCGAGGCGCGCCAGACGGTCGGGATCGTCGATTTGTAGAAGCTCTTGAAGAAGGCGGAATCGTTGAAGCGGTAGCGCTTGTCGTAGGTCTCGGCCAGTCCCGCGGGCAGGTCGTGCAGCAGCAGGCGGCTGGCGAGAAGGCTGGTCTCGTGCTCGTTGGCGAGCTGGAGCACGCCGAAATGCTCGAAGCCGTAGCGCAGGGCCATCGTATGAAAGATGCGAAAGAAATCGACGCGATTGAGAGCTTTCTCCAGATCGCCTTCGAAATCGTATCGCCTGAAGTGTCTGTCCAGTACGGGCACGTGGCCTCCACCCCCGGGTTCCACGCGATCAATCTAGCGCCGCAATCTCCGGCAGCAAAGGGTTTTACCGGACAATTTCGCACACGCACGGCATTTTCTTGCCGTCCGCAACTCAACTATCTGATAAGAAAGGGGAAAAACGAAGCCGGGGCGCCCTTCGCCTTGTCGTCTCGCTCCGCCGCCACGGAATGAAACGGCAAAGGGCAGCCCCTTTCGCCTCGTTGTGCCCATATGGCACGGCCGCGGCGGCCCCGCCATCCGTCCTGGTGGGGATTGACGGGGGCGGCGGGCCTGATTCGCGGCCGTCTTCCAATGCTGTGGAGAAGAATATTCTGCGAGGTTTTCCATTTGGACAAATTTGTCCGCGGACTTATTGCAATCCTGCGGCAAATGTCGTTCCATCCGCGCACGGTCGGGGCTGGAAACGCACCCGAGCCCGCACAAGAGAACAAAAAAGCAAACCTGGGAAGCTCAATATGAAAAAGCTGACTACTCTCCTCGCAGCGACGGCGCTTGCCTCGCTGATGGCGACTGCTGCCTGGTCGAAGACGCTGGTCTATTGCTCGGAAGCCTCGCCGGAAGGCTTCGACCCCGGCCTCTACACGGGCGGCCAGACCTTCGACGCCACCTCGCGCACCGCCTACAACCGCCTCGTCGAGTTCAAGCACGGCAGCACGGAACTGGAACCGGGCCTGGCCGAGAGCTGGGAAGTATCGGCTGACGGCAAGGAATACACCTTCAAGCTGCGCAAGGGCGTGAAGTTCCAGACGACGGACTACTTCACCCCGACCCGCGAGCTGAACGCCGACGACGTCATCTTCTCCTTCGAGCGCCAGTACAAGACGGACAATCCGTGGAACAAGTACGTGGCCGGCGCCTCCTGGGAATATTTTGCCGGCATGGGCTTCCCCGATCTCATCGACCATATCGAGAAGGTCGACGACCTGACGGTCAAGTTCGTGCTGAAGCGCCCGGAAGCACCGTTCCTCGCCAACCTCGGCATGGACTTCGCCTCCATCATGTCCAAGGAATATGCCGACAAGCTGCAGGCTGACGGCAAGATGGAGCTGCTGAACCAGCAGCCGCTCGGCACGGGTCCCTTCACCTTCGTCGCCTACCAGACGGATGCGGCGATCCGCTACAAGGCCAACCCCGACTACTGGAACGGCAAGCAGCCGATCGACGACCTCGTCTTCGCCATCACGACGGATGCCGCCGTGCGCGCGCAGAAGCTGAAGGCCGGCGAGTGCCACATCATGGCCTATCCGAACGCCGCCGACGTCGCCGAGCTCAAGACCGACCCGAACCTGCAGGTTCTCGAGCAGGAAGGCCTGAACGTCGCCTACCTCGCCTACAACACGCTGGTTCCGCCGTTCGACAAGGTCGAAGTCCGCAAGGCCCTCAACATGGCCGTCAACAAGCAGGCCATCGTCGACGCCGTCTTCCAGGGTGCGGCGACCGTCGCCAAGAACCCGATCCCGCCGACCATGTGGTCGTACAACAACGCCGTCGAAGACGACAAGTACGATCCGGAAGCGGCCAAGAAGATGCTCGAAGAGGCCGGCGTCAAGGATCTCAAGATGAAGATCTGGGCGATGCCCGTCGCCCGTCCGTACATGCTGAACGCCCGCCGCGCGGCGGAACTGATGCAGGCGGACCTTGCCAAGATCGGCGTCACCGCCGAGATCGTCTCCTACGAATGGGCCGAGTACCTGAAGCTCTCCTCCGCCAAGGACCGTGACGGCGCGGCCATCCTCGGCTGGACGGGCGACAACGGCGACCCGGACAACTTCCTCGACACGCTGCTCGGCTGCGATGCCGTCGGCGGCAACAACCGCGCCCAGTGGTGCAACAAGGAGTTCGACGACCTGATGACGAAGGCGAAGGAAACCGCCGACGTCGCAGAGCGCACGAAGCTCTACGAGGAAGCCCAGGTCATCTTCAAGCGCGAAGCGCCCTGGAACACCCTCGACCATTCGCTGGTCGTCGTGCCGATGAGCAAGAAGGTCTCGGGCTTCAAGATGGACCCGCTGGGCATTCACCGCTTTGACGGTGTAGACATCGCCGAGTAAGATCGGCAGAAGAAAGGCACGCCGCAAAGAGCGTGCAATGGCCGGCGGTCCGAAGACATTCGGGCCGCCGGTTTTTCAAAAAAGAAGGGATTGGCTCCCATGTTGCGCTTCATCTTCGGACGGCTCGCCGTCCTGATACCCACGTTCCTCGGGGTATCGCTCATCGCGTTCTCCTTCATTCGACTGCTGCCGGGCGACCCTGTCATGCTGATGTCGGGCGAACGCGTCATGTCGCCGGAACGGCATACCGAGCTCATGCACCAGCTCGGCCTCGACCGGCCCATGTACGCCCAGTATTTCGACTATCTCACGGGCCTGCTCTCGGGCGACTTCGGCTCGTCGATCGTCACCAAGCGTCCGGTTCTCGACGATTTCATCAATCTCTTCCCGGCAACGCTGGAACTGTCGCTCTGCGCCATCATCATCGCCGTCGCCCTCGGCATCCCGGCGGGCGTGCTCGCGGCGGTGAAACGGGGGACCTGGCTCGACCAGTCGATCATGGGCGTCGCGCTCGTCGGCTATTCGATGCCGATCTTCTGGTGGGGACTGCTGCTCATCATCTTCTTCTCCGGCTATCTCGGCTGGACGCCGGTCTCGGGACGCATCTCGCTGATGTACTTCTTCCCGCAGGTCACCGGCTTCATGCTGATCGACAGCCTTCTGTCGGGGCAGGCGGGGGCGTTCAAGTCGGCGCTGACCTACCTGATCCTGCCGACGGTCGTGCTCGCGACGATCCCGCTCGCGGTCATCGCCCGCCAGACCCGCTCGGCCATGCTCGAAGTGCTCGGCGAGGATTTCGTGCGCACCGCCCGCGCCAAGGGCCTCTCGCCCTTCCGCGTCATCGGCATCCATGCGCTGCGCAACGCGATGATCCCCGTCATCACCACGATCGGCCTGCAGGTCGGCGTGCTCCTGGCGGGCGCGATCCTCACGGAGACGATCTTCTCCTGGCCGGGCATCGGCAAGTGGATGGTCGACAGCGTCTTCAAGCGCGACTATGCCGTGGTGCAGGGCGGGCTGATGCTGATCGCCGCCGTCATCATGATCGTCAATCTCGTGGTCGACCTGCTTTACGGCTGGGTCAACCCGCGCATCCGGCACTAGGAGGCAATTCCATGAGTGCTGTTTCCAACACCACCGAGACCAAGACGGGCGGAACGCCGCCCTCGGGCCTCTCGGAATTCTGGTTCTACTTCTCGCGCAACAAGGGCGCCGTCATCGGCCTCTTCATCTTCCTGGTGATCCTGGTCGTCGCGGTCTTCGCGCCCTTCGTCGCGCCGCACAATCCGAGCGTCCAGAACCGCGAACTGCTGCTCCTGCCGCCGCTCTTCCAGGAGGGCGGCACCTGGGGCCACATCCTCGGCACCGATGCGGTCGGCCGCGACATCCTCTCGCGCCTCATCTACGGCGCGCGCTTCTCGCTCTTCATCGGTCTCGTCGTCGTGACGCTGTCGGTGGTCTCTGGCGTGCTGATCGGTCTCGTCGCCGGCTATTTCCGCGGCAAGGTCGATACCTTCATCATGCGCATCATGGACATCATCCTGGCGTTCCCCTCGCTGCTGCTCGCCCTCGTGCTGGTGGCGGTTCTGGGGCCGGGCCTCCTGAATGCCATGATCGCCATCTCGCTCGTCAACCAGCCGCATTTCGTGCGCCTGACGCGCGCGGCGGTGATGGCGGAGAAATCGAAGGACTATGTCGTCGGCTCCAAGGTCGCCGGCGCCGGCACGCTCCGCCTCATGTTCCTGACGATCCTGCCGAACTGCCTCGCCCCGCTCATCGTGCAGGCGACGCTCGCCTTCTCCTCGGCGATCCTCGATGCGGCGGCGCTCGGCTTCCTCGGCATGGGCGCCCAGCCGCCGACGCCGGAATGGGGCACGATGCTCGCCGAAGCGCGCGAATTCATCCAGCGCGCCTGGTGGGTCGTCACCTTCCCCGGCCTGGCCATCCTCATCACCGTGCTTGCCATCAACCTCATGGGCGACGGCCTGCGCGACGCCCTCGATCCCAAGCTGAAGAGGTCGTGATGTCGCTTCTCGAAATCAAAAACCTCACCGTCGAATTCCAGACGGCCTCCGGCCCCTTCCGGGCGGTGGACGGTGTCTCCCTCAAGGTCGACGAAGGCGAAGTGCTCGCCATCGTCGGCGAATCCGGCTCGGGCAAGTCCGTCTCCATGCTCGCCGCCATGGGGCTCCTGCCCTGGACGGCGAAGGTGACGGCGGACGTGCTGACCTTCAACGGCCGCGACATGCAGTCGATGTCGGACGCCGAGCGCCGCAAGATCATCGGCCGGGAGATCGCCATGATCTTCCAGGAGCCGATCGCCAGCCTCAATCCGTGCTTCACGGTGGGCTACCAGATCGAGGAAGTGCTGCGCATCCACACGGATCTTTCGCGCAAGGCGCGCCGCGACCGGGCGATCGAGCTCTTCCAGTCCGTCGGCATCCCGAGCCCGGAAGAGCGCCTCGGCCACTATCCGCACCAGATGTCGGGCGGCCAGTGCCAGCGCGTGATGATCGCAACGGCCCTTGCCTGCAATCCGAAGCTCCTGATCGCCGACGAGCCGACCACCGCGCTCGACGTGACGATCCAGAAGCAGATTCTCGACCTCCTGATGAAGCTGCAGGCCGAGCACGGCATGGGCCTCATCATCATCACCCACGACATGGGCGTCGTCGCCGAAACCGCCGACCGCGTCATCGTGCAGTACAAGGGGCGGCAGATCGAGCAGGCCGACGTGCTCTCGCTCTTCTCGGCCCCGAAAAGCGTCTACACCAAGGCCCTTCTTTCGGCCCTGCCGGAGAACGCCACGGGCGGCCGCCTGCCGACGATCACGGAAAAGCTGACCGACGCCGAGATTTTCGCGGGAGCCGTGCGATGACCCCAGTGCTCGAAGCCAAGAACCTCAAGCGCGACTACCACATTCCCGGCAGCCTGATGAAGCCGGCCAAGACCGTTCACGCCGTCAAGGGCGTGAGCTTTACGGTCGAGGAGGGCAAGACGCTCGCGATCGTCGGCGAAAGCGGCTGCGGCAAGTCCACCCTTGCCCGCATGGTCACGATGATCGACCCGATCACCGAGGGCGAGATGCTGATCGACGGCCGCAAGGTCGACATCGCCAGCGAGCCGCTGACCTCCGAGATGCGCAGCAAGGTGCAGATCGTCTTCCAGAACCCCTACGGTTCGCTGAACCCGCGCAAGAAGATCGGCGACATCCTGACGGAACCGCTGGTCATCAACACGAAGGTGCCGGCGGGCGAGCGGCGCGATCGCGCCATGGCCATGCTGAAGAAGGTGGGCCTGGAGGAGAAGCATTACGGGCGCTACCCGCACATGTTCTCCGGCGGCCAGCGCCAGCGCGTGGCGATCGCCCGCGCGCTGATGCTCAATCCGCGCCTCCTGGTGCTCGACGAGCCGGTCTCCGCGCTCGACCTTTCGGTGCAGGCGCAGGTGCTGAACCTCCTCGCCGACCTGCAGGACGAGTTCCGCCTCACCTACGTCTTCATCAGCCACGACCTCTCGGTCGTGCGCCACATCGCTGACGACGTGATGGTGATGTATTTCGGCGAGGCGGTGGAATACGGCAGCCGCGACCAGGTCTTCGACGATCCGCAGCACAGCTACACGAAGACCCTCTTCGCCGCGACGCCCCGCGTCGACATCGACGCCATCCGAGCCCGCATCGAACGGCGCAAGCGCGTTGCCTGACGGTAAAAAAGAAAAGGCCCGGTTTCCCGGGCCTTTTGCATTCAGGCGGATTTGGCGAGCCGCGCCTGTTCGTCGAAGAACAGAGCCTGGCTGATCAGCGCCTTCACCATGTCCGGGTTGAACGGCTTGGTGACGAGGAAGGCCGGTTCCGGCTTCTCGCCGGTCAGAAGCCGCTCCGGGAAGGCGGTGATGAAGATCACCGGGATCGTGCTGTTCTTCAGGATGTCGTTTACCGCGTCGATGCCCGAGCTGCCGTCGGCGAGCTGGATGTCGGCGAGCACCATGCGCGGCGAGGTGCGGTGATAGAGCTCCACCGCCTCGGAATGGGTGCGGGCAATGCCGGTCACGGTATGGCCGAGCCCCCGCACCATGTCCTCGATGTCCATGGCGATCAGCGGCTCGTCCTCGATGATCATGATCTCGGTCGCCACCTGCCGGGAGATGTCGCGCGAGGCCTCGTCGAGCAGTTCGCCGAAGCGCTCTTCCGAAACGTCCATGATGTCGGCGCCCTCGGCGATGTCGAAGCCCTCGACGGCGACGAGCAGGAAGGCCTTTCGCTCGGCCGGCGGCAGGTTGGCGAGGTTGGCGGCGGCCTGCCGCTCCCAGCCGAAGGGCGAGGAATTGTCCGGCAGCGTCACGTCGAGGTTGTCGAACAGCGTGCAATAGAGCCGGTAGAGGGCGATCCGGTCGCTGCGGCCCTCCGGAAAGAGGCCTATATCGGCCACGAGCGCTTCCAGCATCGCCGCGACATAGGCGTCACCGGAGGTCTGCGAACCCGTGACGGCACGGGAAAACCGCCTCAGATAGGCGAGATGCGGTGCGATACGGGTGGAAAGTGACATTTCGTTCTCCCTGAATGTGTTCCGCATCGGAACCGTTTCCGCTAGAGTTCATGATGCGGAAACCTATTGGTAGCATGCTGAGTCTGACTTGCTATTGAGAATATTGGGCAAAAGGAAGATAGCGGTCGGCAGGCGATGGAAACAAGACCATGATCGAGTCCGGCAAAGACAAAAAACGGGGCGGTGCCGCCGCTCCCGCGAAGGCTTTCGACCCGAACGGTGCGATCGGCCGCAAGCTGAAATCCTTTTATGACGTGATCGAGACCGAGCCCGTGCCCGACCGCCTGCTCGATCTTCTGGAAAAGCTCGACGAAGCTGAACGTCGAGCGAAGAGTTGTCCTTAGGATCATCCAACTTCCCGCATCTGGACATGAGGAAACGGGCCGCAAGGCCCGTTTCCCTTTTTTGCTGGCCTGTGCCGGTTAGCGGCGGCAACGGGCTTCGTAGCGGTGGCCGTAGCGGTCGCGATAGAGGCAATAGCCGCGCCGGTCGGAGCGGGCGATGAGATAGCCTGCCGTGCCGCCGACGGCGGCCCCCACCAGCGCGCCGCCCGCCCGTCCGGTCACCGCGCCGCCGATGATGGCGCCCGAAGCCGCCCCGATCGCGGTCCCGCGTTCGGTCTCGCTGCAGGCGGCCAGGGTCAGGGAGGACGCGGCAAGGCAAATCGCGATGATTGTATTCTTCATGGTTCCTGCTCCAGGTTGGGTTGACGGGGTCAGATGCGTCCCATGAGGACGAGGATGAGAAGGATGACGACGATGAGGCCGAGCCCGCCGGACGGGCCGTAACCCCAGCTCCGGCTGTAACCCCAGTTCGGCAGGGCGCCGATCAGGAGGAGGATGAGGATGATGAGAAGAATGGTACCGAGCATCTGCGCTTCCTTTCGCGTCCTGTTCGCTGTCCAGCGTTGGGCCGAAAACGGGCAACAACGGATTTTGTTCCCGTAAAAGTGACATCCGCGTGACCACGCCGTCCCGGGGAACCTTCCGGCCTCCGCTCCGTTGCCTGCCGCAGGAACGCACAGGAAGGAAGAGCGAGATGGAGCACATCGCCGCAATCATGCTTCTGGTCGGCTGCAGCAAGGGCGGCCTTTCCTGCGGGGAACTGGCCGCGCCGCAGGTCGCCTACGAGACCATGGAAGACTGCGTCGGCGCCCTGCCGCTCGCCATCGGCAGCGCCGGCGACGGCGCGAGGATCGTGCACGGTCGCTGCGCCGCCATCGACCCGGCCTGGACCGAGGAGGACGTCGAGATCAGTTGGCGCATGACGAAGGAAAGCGGTTTGGTCGTCAATGTCCGCCTCGTCGCGCCGCCCTCCGGCGATGTCATCGTCGCGACGGCGCAGCCCGTGAAGGCAGAGGTCCAGCTTCCCTGAGCCCGGAACTTTTCGCGGCCTGGAAGATTGTCTTTCGCGTCAACGCCATCCGCTCAACGCAACAGAAAGGACAGCGACATGAACTGGGACATCATCGAAGGCAAGTGGAACGAATACAAGGGCAAGGCCCAGGCCCAGTGGGGCAAGCTCACCGATGACGACCTCGACGTCATCCAGGGCCGTCGCGTCGAGCTCTCGGGCAAGATTCAGCAGCGTTACGGCATTGCGAAGGATGAGGCCGAGCGGCAGATCGACGACTGGACGCGCCGCCACTAGGCTCTCCGCCTGCCGGCTTCCCATGCGCCGCCGCATCCCGCAAGGGTGCGGCGGTTTCTTTTGGGGGAAGGGGAGGGAGAAGGCGGAATTCCGGAACCTTTTCAATCCGCCTCCGTTTCTCCTGCGATACAACGAAGGAGTTCGAAAATGCTGTATTACGCTCTCGTGTTTCTCGTCATCGCCCTCGTCGCCGGCCTGCTCGGCTTCGGCGGCATTGCCGGCGCCTCGGCCGGTATCGCGCAGATTCTGTTCTTCGTCTTCCTTGCCCTTCTGGTCCTGTCCCTGATCGCGGGCCTGTTCCGCAGGGCATGAGGACGGAATATGACGGAAGGGGCGGCGTCCGCGGATGCCGCCCCTTTTGCGCGCCGGGCGGTCTCTTGAATTGGGCGCGAGTCAAGCGCCGGGCCGGCCCTTATCCCCGACATTCAGTCTATGCACCGCCAATCCGTTGATTGTGCTTAACAATTCAGAAACTGGAATTTTTTCCGATTTTTCTTTCCTCCCCCTGTTGACGTATCGCTGGGGGTAGGCTTATAACGCCGCTCATCGAGAGGGCGTTGGGCGCTTCTGGCGGCCAGTTCACTCGCTCTAAGGTTTCTTGAAGGAGCTGTTGAGAATTGGACCGGACC